>Ga0315306_10000093_pt1 | contig 40891 bp, 39 predicted proteins | sample TDP1_MG_FD_203803 | JGI IMG/M metagenome (GOLD analysis project Ga0315306, IMG submission 203803) | Freshwater sediment microbial communities from Lake Towuti, South Sulawesi, Indonesia - TDP1 | ecosystem: Environmental > Aquatic > Freshwater > Lake > Sediment | place: Indonesia: South Sulawesi... | reverse complement strand
CATGTTGTTCATGCGCAACATTTAAATACTCAATTCCTCCCATAAATTGCAAATTGGTGAATATTGTTGATTGAACAACTACATTATACAGCAACACCAAAATATAATTTTCCACAGTCTCTCGAAGACCTGCAACTCCCACAAAGGTTCATCGAGGTCAGCCTCAGATCCATGAAGGAAATTAACGGAGAATATTTTCAGCCTAACGAAATAACATCTTGTGAACCCGCTAAAGAAAGTTCTGAAGACATTACGATGGCTTTTCCTCGTCACACCTCCTTCACGTTACGATCTATACCCTTGAAACCCCTCTCAGACGACACCACAGTCGTTGCCGTGGACGTTTCCAGCATAAAGGTTGGAGAAACCCAAACTGGAGTGCTGTGCGCCGTGAGGGGAGCCATAGTTTGGAGGGAAAAAAGTCGTTACAGGTGCCTCCGCCTCGGACCATTCCCCTTCCACATAACAGAGGAAAATAAGAGGGAGATTTACATCATGCTCAGACAATTCTGCTTTAAAGTTTCAGGGGAAGCTAACGCCCCCAGCCTCGTCAACATGCAAAATCGAATGTGCAACCTGCTCGAAAGATGGCTTCAGATGGGTGTTAGCGGCTCCCTACACCGCAGCGTCATCTTGTGGGACGGCTCCCTAACAGCTGGAACCTTAGACAGCCCAGTGAACATTGTTTCTCAACTCTTAGAGATGGCAAGAAATCGCCTAAACACGGTCTTGGCTTTCTCCAAGGTAACCCGCCTAGGGCTTTCAGGACACCGACTAACCGACCTAGCATGGAAGTGCCCACCGCCCTCTCTACTCCAGATCAACGGCTTCCCCTCCCATGTTTGGGGCACAGTGCACTTTCTAGGAAACATTTACGTGGCGAAACTCACCGAGGGAAGCTGCTCCTTCCGCCTGGACATCGACAAGCAGATTCCATGGGAACAAGGATTAGAAGCCGTACAAAGACTCCTTGGAAACGACCTGCTCCTTCAGAGCTACCCCGAAACCCTGCGTTTAGCTCACATATTCTCAACTTTCACCGCCAACGAGGTAATCGGCATTCAGCGCTTCATAGTTCAAAAATGTGGGCTGAAAATGGTTACGCGACCAAATGTGCGTCGGCTCCTATTCGGACCATTCGGAAAGGGCTCAGAGGGCTAGCGGTGCGGCTGTACAGAAAAGAGGGAAACACGGTTCAGATTCTCGCCCTTCCAAGCGAGAACGTTGAGAAGGGAGAATACCTCCTCATAGAAGACTCTGAAGCTCGTAGAGACTTGATCACTCAGGTGATTGACGTCCAGTTCGCCAATGTTCCCGGCATATTAGAAGAGCTTCTGCGAGACTCCACCACCAATGAGCTTGTTCAAGAGGAAAGCTTTGACCCGTTAGGAGTAGCCTCCCACGTGACTTACATCCAGGACTCGCGGTTGCTCGTCTGCAAGATTCGCGGAACCATGGAGGACGAAAAGTTGACCACAAGCTCCTCGTGGCTTCCCTCACGCTCCCAGTCCATAATAAAAAAACTTCCAACAACGTCCCTCCTAACCCTTGCAAAGGTCAGCGATGATCTTCCAATCCAGCTAGGCGAGACAAAGGAATTATCACCATTCAGCATTGACGCTCGGGCTCTAGACGGAAAATTAAGCATCGTAACTGGGAAGAAGGAAACTGGGAAGTCCCATCTCTCCAAGCTACTGGTTCTGGGTCTCATCGATTATGGAGCCTCAGTGGTGGTTCTAGACCTGAACGGGGAGTATACTCAGCTGGGCTTCTCTTCAAATGGAGAAAAGAATGAACATTTCAGTAAGGTTCAAGTGCTCACTCCAGGAGACACCCTTAAGATAACGCTTACCCAGATGAAGCTACGGGTTATGTTGAACATCCTCATCCACGCCCTTCACCTCCCAGGCACCTCTGCCCGGGAGTTTCGACGCATATGGCGTTTCCTCCAAGAGCAAGGCACCCTCACCCTGCACGAGCTCGGTGAAGCCATTAGAAACTGGAAGTGCAATCAGCACGTGCGGGACGCCCTCTTCTCCCGCTACTATAGCCTTTTAAACTCAGGCTTTTTCACCGACAACCCGGCGGAGGCCACCGACCTTGAGGAGAACTTTTACAGAATTCGAAACGGCGGGGCCTTGATCATAAACCTACGGGACACTTCTGTGGTGGATCGACAGATTGCGGTGGAATACGTGCTCGGAAAGCTTGTTGAACTTTTGGCTCAGTGGAAGATAAGGGCTGTTTTTCTCTTTGCCGAGGAGGCTCATCTTTACCTCCGCGAAACTTACTGGGACGACATCGTTACCAGGATGAGGCACTTCGGGGTTTTCACCACTTTCGTGACGAATCAGCCCGACACCATACGGGAGAACATTTACCGCCAAGCCGACAATGTCTTTCTCTTCAACTTCACCAACGAACACGATTTGGAAACCGTGTCTCGAGCGGCTAAGGTGGACGCTGAAACGGTGAAATCTATCGCGAGAGATTTGCTGCCCCACCACTGTCTTGTTCTTGGAAGAGCGGTGAAGGATTTTCCCGTTGTCGTTAGGGTGAGGGCCCTTGACGTTCAAACAATGGGACAGACACGGCTTTTCTTCACCGACAAGAACTAAACTCTTCTCAACTCATCTTGATGTTTGTTGAAGAAGGAGCGAAACGATTTTGTTAAGTCATATTTTCTCACTTCGTCTAGGGGAACCCACTTGGCATCCAACACGTCGCTTGCTGGCTTTAGGGTTCCTCCTTTGAGCCGAACTAGAAACTGGAGCAAAACGTAGTGGTACTGGAGACGCTCATCTTCGCTCATCATGATGTTGTCAATGGCGTCCATGGGTCTTTCCAATGCTATCTCCACGTCTAAGCCACATTCCTCCTTAACCTCCCGAACGACCGCGTCTCGAATCCTCTCCCCGAGTTCAACGGCTCCGCCTGGAATACTCCATTTGCCCTTGGCTGGCTCCACTCCCCTCTTTACGATGAGGAGTTTTCCCTCGTGCACGATGAGTGCTCCAACGCCTACAACAGGCTGTGTAGGATATTTTCGCTTCAAACGTGCGCCTCCGACGCCGATATATTGCAGTTACATTATGCGTGCGCACACATTAAACTTTTTAAAATGCTTAGAGGAAAAATTTTTCAGATAAAATCTCCCACTCTTATTTAAAAAACGCTAGAAGTGCTTTTGAATGGGGTGTGTGTGAGATCAGAAGCAAGATCAGCACTATAGGGTACGTCAATAGGATTAGGGACAACCTTCTCGCTCTACAAGGAAAAAAACTGTTGCCGCTGTACGAAGACCTAAAATCCGCCAACTGCGTAGTCTGCGGCGGATCGGGCAGGTCACTGTGCTCCTTGAACGCTGCGATGAGCCAAATCGCAATGAGTCAGATAGGCTGGAGAAACAAAGTTGTGTTGACTCCGGACGACCCAGGTTTTCCTGGAAAAAACATGTACGATGCGGCACCCGAGCTTGAAAGACGATACAAGAGGACCCTGCTCTTGATAAATTCTGGAAGTGGTCTCTCTGAAGATCCTGAAGCCCTAGCGGAGGACTTGGCGAGATACATAGAGGAGAGAAAAACGTCGAGGTTTTCCATGGGGCTCATAACTTCTAATGTGGACTCTCCGTTAGCCAAGATAGTCGGCGAACATGGACATGTAGTTGAGTTGAAAGGGCGAGGAAAATCGAAGCCCTCTTTTGAATACAGTGAAGTAGGCATCATGGGCGATATGTTCGAGCTGGGAAGCTTGCTCCTTATATGCATGATGACCGAAGCGATCTTCCGAAACCTACAGGTAGACGGAGTATTTCAACTATGCGAAGAAGAATTCGCCAAGCTAGGGCCCCTGATTGACTCAAATGTAGAGTCGGAAACCTACACGCGCATAGTTGATATGCTGGAAAGGCGGACCAATGTGTTTCTAGGCGGGAAGGGCACTGCAAACGAAATCGTTGAGATGACTGGTATAAGACTTTTTCACATCAAGGGTTTCTTGGGAGACAATGTTTACACAGCCAGAGGCGTGAACACTCCACATCCTAGAGCTGGAGACCTTGAGATCTTGTTGTCATTTTCTGGAGAAACCAAGCCTGTCATCAACTGGTGTGATACTTTCAAAAAACTGAACGGAATTGTTCTGTCAATTACTGGAACAAAAAATTCAACTTTAGCCGAAAAGTCAGACTTCAAAATAACCCTAGAAGAAACAGTTAAGCCAGGCCAGCCAAGAAGGTTTTACATGAGAGCAGCATACGTTTTGAGCCCATTGCCAGTTAAACTGGCTGAAAGATTGAGTGAAAGGGGGCTGAAGCTGCCAGAATATATAATTAATTGGTATCACTCTGTTACACAATAGAAACTCTCGAAGAAAATTCAAGAACACTTCATACGTTTTTAGCGCAATGCTGTTTTCTGAAAAAATTTTGTTTTCAACATACCTTTTCCATATATGATCTAAATATGATATGTTCGATTTCGGCAGTTAGCTCTATTATCTCAAACAATTTAAAAAGCGCTCCACTCACTAAAGTTTGAAAAGTCAGAGAGTGATAAGAGAGGAAGGGGACGTCAATGAAACCTTTCAGCTTTGTCCACGTGGCTGACCTGCATTTGGGCTACGCGCAGTACAATTCGGATGTTCGATGTGAAGACTTCAACGCAGTTTTTCGAGAGGTGGTTGACAAAACAGTTGAGCTGAAGCCAGATTTCATGCTTATTGCAGGAGACATTTTTCAGCAAGCCCGCCCATCCAACACCACCCTCGAAAACGCTATAACCAGTTTCAAACGGCTCAGAGACGCCGGGATACCCGTGCTGACCGTGGACGGCTCCCACGACTCAGCGCCCAACATCATCACGGGCACCATTCTTAACCCGCTGGACAGTGCTGGCCTGATTCACCACCTTCCCCGTCATGAAGGAGCTTGTTGGCGAAACGAGAGCTGTTACGTTTATGGAGTTCCCAACTTTCGAACCAAGCAAAGAACTGAGGAGCAGCTGCCCATTTTTCTGGAGGAAAACAAGCCAACGCTGGACCCTTCCCTCTTCAACATCTTCGTTTTTCACATGGCCTTGGACATTCCAAGCGTTAGTCGTCCCCAAATGGAGGCGGAGGCTCGACCCGAACTCCTCCCAGAAGGCTTCAGCTATTACGCGGGTGGTCACGTTCACGTCCCGAGCGCGGGTCCATTCAAGAACGGACTCCTCGTTTACAGTGGATGCACCGAAACCGTGAGCTACGAGGACGCCCAAGTCGAGAAGGGCTTCTATCATGTGGAGGTCAATGAGAAAGGCGCCCCTAAGCTTCACCGCATCAAACTTGAAAACTCCCGCCGCTTCATCATTTTAGATCACGACTACACTGGCTTGACCCCCTCAAAGATCACGGAGAAGGCGGCGCAACTCGTGAAGGAAGCTGACGAAGATGGAGCGGTGATCATTCCCGTACTGCGGGGGGTGTTGCCCGCGGAAGCCGGTCGTTGGGAAATTGACCTCACCAAAATCGCAAGCGTCGCGAAGAAGGCGCTCCTCGTGCGTCCGCTTCTCCGACTGAGAGAAACCGAAGTTCCAGAAGAGGTTATCCGCTCCATATTTGAGGGCGAACTCAAAGATCTCAAGACAAAGGCATTCGAATACTTTCTTGAAATTTTCCTGGAGCGTTACGCTCGAGAGGAAGCGGAAAGGATTGCCAGACTCGCCGTGGACCTCATCGAGCCTTTAGTGAGGAAGGAAGAAACCAAGGTGAAGGAAGCGCTGGAGGGGTTTTCAGGTGAGAATTGAGGCTGTGCAACTAGAAAACATTCGATCACACGCCAAAACAACGGTTCCCTTTGCCGGAGGCTTCAACTGCCTCGTAGGCGGTTTAGGATGCGGAAAATCCAGCATCCTCTACGCCATTGACTTCGCCCTCTTCGGAGACCCGCTGGCTAGAAGCTACGACTACCTCCTTCGGGAAGGGGAGGACATCGGCAAGATTACTATGAAGTTTGTTCATGGCGGAAAAACCTACACGCTCCAAAGGGGCCTCCGAAGAAAAGGAGGAGGCATCAGCCAAGACAAGGAGCAACTCAAACTCTTTGAGGAAGACAGACTAATCGCCAGCGTAAAGAGCGAGGCTGTCGCAGAACAGTTAGAGGCGATAACCGGCCTCGACAAGGAACTCTTCCGCGAAGTCGTCTGGATGAGGCAAGAACAGTTAAAGGAACTCCTTAACGCAACTCCACGAGACAGACAGAAGAGACTGGATCAACTTTTTGGGCTATCCAACTACGAGGCGGCGTGGAGCAATTTAGCCGAGTTTCAAAGGGAATATGAAGGTGAAAAGAAAGCCTACGAACGCGACTTCGATGTGATAGGGATGGAAAAGCTTCAAGCCGACTACAACAAAGCAGTTGAAGAGTTTTCAATGGCAGAAGTCGAACTTGAAGACCTAAAGGAAAAGTTCACCAAAGCCGAAGCCGCCTTCCAAGAAGCAACTTCCCGCCTTCAAAGTCTAGAAGACTTGAGAAAACAAACTGAGGAGTTAGGGAAAAGAGAAGCCCAATTGCAGGCAAACATCAGCAACATTGAAGACACTTCTGCGAGGCTAATGGACGAAATTGAACGAAAGAAACTTACCATCAAAGACTTTGAAGAACGCCTAAAATCCATGGACGCTCAGGAGAAGTCACATCGAGACAGACTGGGGGAAGAAGGGCTGAAAACCGATCAAACCATTGAGGAACTTAGGAAGCACCTTGCGGCGTTGGAGAAGCAGATAACGAGCGTTGGAGGCGAACAAGAAGCTGTGAAAAAGGAGATGCTAACATCCCAAAGCAACATCTCAAGCCTAACAACCAAAAGCAAATGCCCGCTGTGCCTTCAAGACCTCACCGGAGAATACAAAAAGAGCCTCATTGAGCGTCTCCACGAAGAAAACGCTGAACGTGAAAGAACCCTTGATGAGCTACAGAAAAACCTTGATGAGCTGGAAAGGCTTCGAGGCATTGTTGATTTCGTCGTCTTGAATCTACAGTCGCTGGTCCCACAGATGGAGGAACTGAAGAGGCGAGTTGCCGAGGAAAACGAATCCTTAAACAACCTCTCAGCAGAATTTGAGGAAAAGCAACAACAGGAAAAAATGTTTAGAGACCAGCTTAGCGCTGTACGCTCAGAAATGATAAAATTCGACATCACTGAACTTGAAACTGCACGAAAGCTTCGAGACGAGGTCTTCACGCAGTACTCCAGCTTAAAGCACAGACTGGAAACCGTGGAAAGTCGAAAGAGGGACCTGACGTTGAGAATGGACGAGCTTAAGGAGCGTTTAGACCACGCGCAACAAAAGGTTGAGCGGATGGAGAAGATTGAAAGCCTCCTCGGAATTATGGAGGGAATACGAGGGGCCTACAGAAGCATTCAACCCAAACTGCGAAGCGAATTCGTCAACTACCTCCAGCGGGTGGTTCAACAGGTTTTGGACGGACTCGTCGGAGAGGCAGGACCCACGCTGATGGTTAAGATCGATGAAACCTACAGCCCCATCGTCAGAAGCGAAGAGGGATTTGAACGGGACGTTTCAAATCTCTCAGGCGGAGAAAGAACGCTCCTAGCCTTTGCATACCGCATCGGCCTCGGCCAGCTTATCATGCAGTCGAGAACAGGACACGGGCTCTACACGCTTCTCCTTGACGAGCCAACCGAAAGTCTGGGAAGGGAAGACGGCTCAGTTGATCGCCTAGCCGAAGCAATTTCCCGCCTAAAAGCCATCGAACAAATCATTGCCGTAACCCACAGCGAGGCCTTTGCAGAAAAGGCGGAGCACGTTATACGTGTGGAGAAAGAAGCTGGCGTAAGCAGGGTTTCTGTTGAGAAATAACTAAACTTGGGACATCAATGTTCACCCAAAGCTTTATCCTTCTGCGGTCATCCTTAAACTAAAAGTTAAGACACATGCCGCCTAAACTTTCGAGAATGTTTGGGATAGAGAATGGAACATCAGCGAAAGATAATTGAAACCATCAAGTCCGCGATAAACCATCTCGAAAGCTCCATGAAAGCTCTCGCGAACGGAGACGAAAACGGAGTGGCAGGATCGGTTTGGCGAGCAGCTGCCGACCTAGAATACACAAATTTCCTTTTCTCCATAATACAGAACAAGCCCGAAAGCCACTCATGGAAGCTTGACCTGCGTTCGAAACAAGTGGAAATCGAGCCTCTACTCCTCTCTACTCAAGACCTGCTCAAGGAGGCTGAAAGTGGTTTAGATGTCGGCAAACTTCATGAAGCCTATAAGAAAACGTGGATGGCACGAGGCTACCTCTTAAAGGTTCAAGGGATTTTGGAAAAGAGACGAAAGAAAGGCGAAAAGTCTTAGTTGTACAGCCTAACTCGCTTTCTTTTCGAGAGTTTTCGTAAACCTAAAATTTCTCAGGCTAAGCTATATACCCGAGCGCTCGAAGCCTTGCCTTCATTTTCTCCTCGTCTTTATCTTCATATGGTTTATGCCTCTTCTTCTGGAGAACTTGTATGCTATCCCCTGCTTCCTTTGCATACCTTATAGGGTTTAAACGTAAATAGGAGGAAGTTAGGGCCTCTTCCAATACTCTTCCGTCCATATCTGTAGGTATGGGTAGGCCTAACAAATATAGTATAGTTGGGGCGAGATCCATGATACTAGCGTCTTGTAAAGTTGCACATTTTTTGATTCCGCCTCCCTTCATTATAAGAATGCCGTTTAACCTGTGAGTACCTGAAATGATCTTAGTTTGTGTGATAACAGATTTGGCTGCAAATTCGTGTTCTTCAAAAGTCGTGTAGCCTAGTTTTGGGATGAAAACTATGTCTGGCAATGTGTCTATAAGGGGCCCGGTGTAAATTTCCTCTTTTTTATAGACCTTTTCAATAACAAACTCGCCTGTTTCAGGGTCCTTAAGCTCATATAAACGAGTGGAAATTTGCTCTCTCAAACTCTCATATTCTTGACCGGGACTTACGGTTCCCGAGGGTTCCCTTCCCTTGAGGTTAATGTAGATAATTCCTGATCCGATGGAATATGCCTTTGTTTTAAGCCAATTCACATCTGAAAAGGACAGAAAGAGCTTGTGTGAAATGCTTTGAAGTTTTTCATCTGTTCTGTCTGTTTTGATTCTAATGTTTCCGAGATGTATAGAAAATAAGGCGTTAAGGATTTTCTCAGGGTTTATCCCGCTTTTGTAAAAGAAGCGCTTAAGCCTTGTTATTGGGCGATTCTTTAGTTTTAGCAAACCCGTTTGCATAAGCCATGAATTGACATGTATATACTTGTGCAGGGAACCGGCTCCATGATCGGACATCACGATTACTGTTGTACTTTCGTCAGCCGTTTTTAGAAAGTTCCCGAGAATTTCATCTATTTTCTTATAAAACTGAAGAAACATTTTCCGATATTTCACAGATTTTTTAGTTTCATACTCTGGATGTTTTGGGTCTATGTACTTCCAGAACTTATGTTGAATATAATCGGTGCCGTTAAATACAACTACGAAGAGATGCGGTTCCTCTTTTTCAATGAGGAATAGACTAATTTTTGCCATTTTCTCAGTGGAGTCAAAAACTTCATTGATGAAAACATCTTCCCTTTCCAGAGAGGTAAGTAGAGGATCTAACGTGTCCCCACCAACAACCTTCTCCACCTCTTCTTTAAGTAGCGCGGGATAAGTAAAGTTATCTGATTTGGGAGGGGTCATCATGCCGGTTATCATAAATCCATTAACGCTTTTTGGAGGGTAAGTGAGGGGCACATTTACTATTCCAACCTTTTTGCCGCTTTCACTTAATATGGTCCATATCTCCCTTCCGGACCTATGCGTAGAGTTAATAACCTCCACAACATAACTATCTTTTTCTCGAGTGAAAAAACCGACAATTCCATGCTTTCCCGGATTTTTTCCTGTCATGAAGGAAGACCAAGCAGCTGGTGTCAAAACGGGTATTGTAGACCTTAGTTCACCGTATGCGCCATTTTCCATCATGTAGGAAAGCGAGGATAATCTTCCCTTCTTTATCCATGGGAGGATTAAGTCGAATGTTGCGCCGTCCAAACCAATGATGAGAACTTTTGGTTTCTTACTCGTTTTGTCTCACCTGCGGATATTTCTTTAACTCTCCTTTTTGGTTTCTTCTTCGAAATCCGAATTGTTGAAATATCTGGGGAACCTTTCTTATAAAAGTGATACTATATTTTTCTTTCCTTTATGATAAAAACGTTTTCTTTTCCAGATACCACGCGAAACTGTTCTTTTAGCTCAGCCTTATGCAGAAATTTTCGAAGAAGTACCCGCAGATAGGTTTTTGAGGGCACTTTTCCTCTGTTCTGATAGTTTAAGGTGATCTCGCTGCCTGCAACGTTTATTTCGGCGTTCACTTTGCCTTCTAGGAATTCTGCAAGGTCATTCACGTTTTCATCATTCTTGCCGCGGAGTTCGGATATCTTAATTACAACTGTTGACATGTTTAGGTTCCCTCAACCTTTTTCAAACTAACTTTTTGACTGTGCCCTTTTGTCCACGATCTCCAGTGCACCTGGCCCTGTTCCGATGAGCGTCACTGGCACCTTGATTTCTTTTTCAACTTTTTCGATGAACGTTCTTGCTTCTTGTGAAAGCTCTCCGTAGGATTTAACCCCTTTGCACTCTGGAAACAACACGTCAATTTTAGTTAGGGCTGCTTGTGTAGCCCCGTTTAACATTATTGCTCTCCTTGCAAGCTCGTAGTTGAACGGGGCTGCTCTCCTTCTCCTCCCAGTCACGGTAGCGATTTCAGCCCACCCCCGTTTTTCAGCTTCTTCCCATGGAAGTTCGTTTGGAAGTGGACCTCCTCCAACTCGGGTGGTGTATGCCTTGAACACTGCGATCACGTCGTCGATTTTTGTGGGTCCTACACCAACGTCTGAGCACGCGGCTGAAGCGGTTACGTCTTTGGAGGTGCAGTAGGGATAGGTTCCGTGATACAGAGAAAGGTAGGTTCCTTGGGTTCCCTCAATCAAAACATTCTTTCCTTCGTCAATTGCCTTGTTCACTTCTGCGGGGACGTCTGTCAAAAATTTCTTAAGCTCATGTACGTCGCGTGCGAGTTTAACTGTCCGCAATGCCCTCTCAGCGTTGCATGGACCCGATCCAGAACCCGTTGTCCTTATTGCTTTAGCGAGGTGCCCCTTTTTGTCGGCTTCGATATGTCTTGGTTCTATGATTGCGCACTGGGGGTCCACACCAGCTCTTTCTTCGGATTTGGTTAGTTGTATTTCTTGCAGAAGGATCTCTGGGTTGATTAAGACTCCTGGTCCTATTAACAGTCGGCATTTGTCGTAGAGGAAGGCGCTTGGCAGCATCCTCAACTTGTACTCTCTGCCCTTGTAGACCACGGTGTGGCCAGCGTTGGGACCCACTCCAGCTCTAGCGGCTACCGCAACCTTGTCTTTTAATGAAAGGTACGAAATGATTTTTCCCTTGCCTGTGTCTCCGAAAAAACCGCAAATCACAACGGTGCAAGGCATGTTGTTTCCTCCGCACTTTGACAGTTATGTGTAATTTCTTATTAATTTTTTTGCAAATAATAGACGCAAAAATGTGAATTTGCCAGATTATACGTTAAGTTCTCTCTTCAAATACAGAAAGAAACAATAAGTAAAACATTTACTCCTTATTCTTTAGGTGGCTTATGTTAACAAGAGAAGAAGCTCTTAAGTTAGTTAAGAAGAACGTCACTAGAGAGAATATTGTTTACCACATGCTTGCCGTAGAAGCCATCATGAGGAGTGTGGCTAAACATTTTGGAGAGGATGAATATCTGTGGGGACTAACCGGTCTTCTCCATGACATTGACTATGGGAAAACGGAAGGCACACCAGAGAAGCATGGTATTTTGGCTGAAGAGATCCTAAAGGGATTAGTTCCTAAAGAGCTTATTAAAGCCATAAAAGCCCACAGCTTTCAATACACCCATGTTAAGCCAGAGACTAGGATGGAAAAAGCCCTGATAGCTTGTGATGCCATCTCAGGTCTACTTGTTGCCTGTGCTTTGGTGATGCAATCAAAGAAACTAGCGGATGTGGAGGTTAAGACGGTTATGAAGAAGTTTAAGGATAAAGACTTTGCTAGAGGAGCTAGCAGAGAAAGAATACTTCTTTGTGAGGAAACTGGAATTCCTAGAGAGAAGTTCTTTGAAATTGCTTTAAATGGACTGAAAAGTATCTCCGAAGAAATAGGTCTATAGAATTTATCTCATCCAGTTATAGTTCTTCGGCTGGAAGCGCCACTAGAGTCTCGGTTTTGTAGGTGGATGTTGCTGCTCGCAGGATAAAGTCTTTGGCTGCTCGGAGGTCGGGTGCCTCAAAGAGAATGGCTCCGTCGTAGCGTCCAAACAGGAGGTAAACCCCGTGGATTTTGATGCCTGCTGGCGGGGTTACAGATCTGATTCTCTTTAGGGTGCTGGGTTGATCTCCAGCTCTGCCTGGGAAACCCTTCATTAATGTTAAAAACAACACTTTCAATCGCCTCTAGCATTGCAATTATTGGATAGTTTGCTTAAAGCTTGCTGGCGTAGACGACTTCTCCACCCACAATGGTCATGTCCACTTTAATATCGCCTATCCTATCGGTGGGAATTGCCAGCGGGTCATCCGAAAGCACTACAAGGTCTGCGAGTTTTCCAGTCTCTATTGACCCTCTCAATTTTTCCTCAAATGAAGCGTAAGCCGAGTTAATTGTGTACAAGGATATAGCTTGCTTTACGGTGATCCTCTCCCCCAGAGCAAAACCATGTCTGGTCACTGCAGACTGAATGCCTAAGAGGGGACTCATAGTCGAGTCTGCTGGAAGGTCCGAGCCTGCTGTAACTTTGACGCCTGCGTCTAATAAAGTTCTGTACCGCTCACCAAGCTCAGTAGCTCTTTTATAACCTAAAGGCTCAAACATCCAGTCCATATAAGGAGTTATGAAGATCGGCTGAACCGACGCTATCACCCCTAAATTCCTCATACGACTTATCGACTCTTCATCAAGTAGCGACGCATGCTCGATGCGATGGCGATGATCCTCCTTTGGCTTTTCCTTCAGAATCCGCTCTATGGAATCTAGAACCATGCGAATTGCTCTGTCACCGATGGCATGTACAGCCAGTTGAAAACCTGCTTTATGGGCTCTGCCAACTATATCATAGAGTTTTTCCTCACTAAGCCAAAGTATCCCCAAATTGTCAGGCTCCCCCTCGTAGGGCTTTGTCAAAGCTGCTGTACGTCCTTCGATACTTCCATCAAGCATGACCTTAATCGCTCCGATTTTCAGCTTCGGATCTCCAAAACCCGTATGCAAGCCCAAACCAACCAAATGAGGTAATAAGGATGTGGATATCATGAGGTATACTCGTAGTGGAAGTTCGTCTCGCACAAGTAGCTTTTGAAAGACTCTAATATGCTGAGATGTCTGCACTATACAATGAACTGAAGTAAGTCCATGCCCAACCGCTTCATAGAGCGCACAGCTTAGAGCCGTAACTAAGTCCTCGTCACTATATGCGACCATCTTCTCAATTCCGATGGTAGCTGTCTCGCACAATACACCAGTAGGCTCTCCTGTGTCCGGATCCTTGTCTATCTTTCCGCCTGGTGGCGATTCCGTGTCTTTTCCTATATTTGCCAGCCTCAATGCTAGGCTGTTAACGCTACAGAGGTGACCGCCCGTGTCGGTAATCATTACCGGATTGTTTGGAGCAGCTTCATCTAGGTCCCAACGATTTGGAGACCTCCTTTCGGCAAGAATGGTGGTGTCCCAACCATGCCCTGTGATCCAGCTTCCTCTAGGCTTTTCTCTTGCCTTCATTCTAACCATCTCCTTGATCTCATCAATAGACCGCTTCTCCCGAACATCTAAGATTGCAGATGAAAGCATGAGCCCATACTCTATAAGATGCACATGGGAGTCGGCGAATCCTGGAAGAACTGTTCTTCCTTCAAGGTCTATAACCTTTGCATTTTTTCCAGCAACCGATAACATTTCCTCGTCGGTGCCAACACCTATAATCTTACCGTCTCTAATCGCTATTGCTCCAGCTCTTGGTTTAGAAGGATCCAGAGTAATTACGTTTCCATTTACGAAGATAACTGCTCCCATGACTGTGCCCACATATAATTTGAGTTAAAGTTAGTTTCAAAATATTTAATAGTATGGCGTACGCAACAACCTTTTACTTGCCTTTATCGTCTATAAGAGGATAGTTATCGCGGCGAAGTCAAGCATGAACAGCCGCCCCAACATGCATACACGCGCAAATTAAGAAAGAAAATGGAAACTATTTCTCCCAAACATCAAGAGGAGGCTTATGATCTGGGGGTATGGGCGACCTATACTTTTTATCACCTATTCTTTGTCTATGTTCCTCCTTCGCTTTGTTTAATATATCCTCTTTTGTTAAGAGATCAATAGCTGTAGCAGCCATCACCTTTGCTGCAAATATCAAAGATTTATGTCCAATCCCGACTCCGCTTTGCGCTACGTCTTGCCATGCATGCCCAGGTGTACCTAAAACTGCTGCTGCAGTACCAAATTCTACAGTTGGTGCCTGCCAACTCACATCAGCTACATCAGTGCTACCATGGCTAGTTTCACCTTCACCCCAAGGATCAGGAATTTCATCGTCTACAATCTTGTCTACAAGTCTCTCCCATCCTGGACGCTTAGACTTCTTTAACTGGGCAATCTTCATTTCTGGGGTAATTGTCTTAGCAATTTCCTCAACAAACTTCCAATCTTCGTCACTATATTTGGGAAGCCCGATTTCACGCATGTCCCTAACAATCAACTCTGCGATTGTCTTGTTAGGAATATAATTATAGACCCCTTCAAGGAACTCCACTTTCAACTCAGTTCTGGTCATCATTGCTGCTCCCCTTGCGATGTCAAGTATCCAGTCATATATGAACTCCATCTGGTCTCTCTCGGGCGCCCTTACGTAGTACCAGCTTCTAGCGTATGGTGGTACAATATTCGGCTGGTCTCCGCCTTTTTCAATTACATAATGTATTCTCGCATCCTGAATTACGTGTTCCCTTAGATAGTTTACACCCGTATTCATCAATTCCACCGCATCCAAGGCGCTTCTACCATGCTCAGGGGAATCACCAGCATGGGAGGCCTTACCATAAAAATGAAACTTAACCGAGTTAACAGCCAAGCTACTTTCCAAGGTAACGTCATTCATAGTGTTTGGATGATGACTAATCAACGCATCAATATCACTGAAATAGCCCGCGTTAACCATGAACACTTTACCTGAGAAATTTTCCTCGGCTGGGCATCCAAAGAATTTAATGGTGCCCTTTACTTTATGTTTTTCCATGGCCTTTTTTACTGCTATTGTTGCTGCCATGCCGCTTGTTCCGTGAATATTGTGTCCACATCCATGTCCAGGCTTTCCTGGCTCTAATGGTTCCTCCCATGGAACCTTTTTCTGTGATAGCCCTGGCAGCGCATCGTATTCGCCCATTATTCCTACGACTGGTTTTCCTTCACCCCAGGTGGCTACGAAGGCTGTGGGCATACCTGCAATTCCACGTTCAACTCTAAACCCGTGTTTCTTCAACTCATCTGCTAGAAGTGCTGAAGATTTAAACTCAATTAAGCCCAGTTCAGCAAACTCCCAAATCCTATCGCTTATTTCAATAAGTAGCTTCTTATTATTCTCAATCCAATCAAAAGCATATTCCTTATCAATAGACATGCATAGCACCTAGAATATGCCATAAAGCGTCCATCGGGTTTTTATGGTTTTCTGAGCACGCGCATTTAAGTAAATTAGAACGGTTAGATTAATCTTAATCTGAGTCTTAAGAATAGGAAATTATCTGGAGTGGCTTTAATAAAGTAGTTTCGGCCACCACTCCTAGTTCTTGTGTGCCAAAAATCGTCTTCACTCATGCCGTAAGTTAACGCTTTGATGGCATGAATGATCTTCGTTCTAGTTGCTCTACTATCTCCTATCGCAGTCTTCACCCTATCTTCGATTTCTCTGGGCCTAACAGTGTATACATCATTAGGATAGTTTTCTTGTCGAAACCTTGCCATATCATTAACAATGTATATTCCTATTTTACGATCTAGTGATCCCCATTTTTTAAGTGACTTCATAGAATGATAAATAGGCGGTTTAATAGGTGATTTTGTTGGTGGTATCCCCATTTTCCCAATTCCTAACATTTAATTGCAATTAGCTATTTTTAAATCTACGTTTTAGAACACGCGCGAATGTCGGTGAAGCATTCAAAGCCAGCCTATGTACGTCGCATTAAACCTCTTCAGTTGCAAGAGGATGCCTTATTCTTCTACACTTAATGCAATATCCTCTCTGCCTGATCTCTGTGTTGTGGTTGTGAATGTGCGCGCGCATGTGTTTGCTGATAGTAACGCCCTTTTGTTAAAGATTCAAAATGAATTCTTCTTTACATCTAGAGTTCTTCTATGGGTGTGTAAGTTATTCCTCCGAGAGTGACAAAGAAACCTAATATTATTACGAGACCGCCGAAAACCCAAAACATCCAGTTGGCACCGCGAAATCCCCAATAAAAAATGAAAGAACCAATCAAAATAATCAGTACTCCCGCCATAACTATTCTGCTTTCCATCGGCTGTCTCAGCTACGCTTGCTTGTTTTTACTGAAGGGCAGTTTTCTTGCCATCAGGTAGGCATCTTCTCCATCCGCGTAGTATCCCTGCAGGGTCCGCTTGATCTCAAACCCCATTTTCGTGTAAAGTTTTACGGCTGGCGTGTTGCTCGTACGAACCTCCAGAAAACACTCCTTGGCATTATAGAGCAACATGGACTGCATAACTTCCTGCATCAAAGTGTATCCAACGCCCTGACGTTGATACTCCGGCAAAACCGCGATAGAAATCACGTGCCCCCTCTTCCTTACGCCTATTCTGAAGCCAGGCAGCCCCGTCTCAATTCGACACATAACGTAGCCCACCACCTCCCCGTTCTCCTCCACAACCAAGAAAGTTTCTGGAAAGCGCTTGTACAAATCTAGGAAAAAGAAGCTCGAGTAATTCTCTGGGAGACACACACGGTTTATGTGCATTACCCTCTCCAAATCCGAGGAATTAAACCGTCTGAGTGTAAATGTCATTTGCATGGTCTGCCCAGCCGCCTCGCATTTTATTCTGTTATTCTGCAGCCTTGAAGACAGGCAGCGTTATGTTTCCGTGGGGCAGAGCCCAAACCTTCGCGTTCTTGCCCGCGATGTCAAAGGCGTCGCGCAGCGCGTCGTTGAGTGCCCTCGCCGTCTTCAACTTAAACACGTTCTGAGCCAAATAGTCTGGCATGGCGGAAACAAGGATTATCTCAGCCTTCTGCACAGCTTTCAGCAGGTAGTAAGCTTTGTGCCCCCCGAGACGGAAGCGACTCTTTATCTCCTTCTCCATCTGCTTTTCGTCCTTAAATTTCGTCATCCACTCATAGAAAACATCGTTCCCATGCCCTTCAGGGCACTCAGCCACCAGAATCATGACTCCTCCCCTCTTTACGGCGTCAAGCGCGTTGTCAATTCCCTTGTAAGCTTGGTAGAGGTTAATGTCAAGAGGATGACCACCTGGACTCATAAGCACAATTTCTGCCCTCCGTTCAATGGGCACCTTGTACATCTCGTCTACAAGCTTCACTCCCTCGTAGAAAGCCTGTTCTAAATCTCCCGCAAACGCCCCAACCAACTCATTCTTGCTGTTGGTAACGATGTTCAGAATGAAATCAACCTTTGCCAGTTTCGCCGCCTCCACCATGTCTTCATGCACAGGGTTGTCCTCCAACACACCCGTCCTAGCCTTAGGATTCAAAAGCATGGCGTGATTACTTTGAATAGTGTTCTCACCTGAGATAGCGGGCAGAATGCTTTTTCTCCCACCGCCATACCCAGCGTAGTAGTGAAGTTCCACATCCCCGGTTAGGATCTTCACGTCAGCTTCGGCGAAAACTTTGTTCACGTAGACTTTCGTTCCAAACTTAGCTGTTTTACCAAGGTAAACCAGATCCTTAGACTTAGCATCGTGATTCACCACTTTCACTCTTTCCAGAGTTTCCTCGCCCACAAGCTTCTTCATCTCTTCTGGCTTTACCTCACGATGGCTGCCACACCCGAAAATCAGGGTGACACTTTCGTCCTTCACACCCGCCCGATTTAGTTCGTCCAGCAAAGGAGGAACCATCAAGTAGCTTGGTGTCGTTCTAGTTGCATCATCCACTACCACAGCAACCGTGTCACCAGGCTTTACGATACTACCTAACGGCTTAGTTCCAATAGGCTCTCTCAGAGCCCTCTCAACCTCAGCTCGAGCGTCTGTTATACCAGGTTTTTCCTTTGGTTCAATGTTGCCCAGAAAATTTCTGGTGGGAATTCTCGCGCAAACCTCAGTTTTACCATAAGGAAGCCATACGTCAACCATTGAAATTCCCTTCTTACAAGATTCTCCACGAGTCTCATTTAAGCATAACGGACAGCACAGCACAAGCCCTTTAAAACCAAACCCACAATAAAGCTAAGGTAAGGATCACGTAAAGGAGGCTAAGAAAAGTGGAAAAGAAGGTCTTGATGATAATTGCTCCAAGGGACTTTAGAGACGAAGAATATCGAGAGCCGAAAGCCATCCTAGAAAGGGAGGGCTTAAAAGTTGTGGTGGCCAGCACCGTGGCTGGAACAGCCAGAGGAATGTTTGGCATGCAGGCGACTCCCGACACCACCGTGGACAAGGTTAACCCAGCGGAATTCGACGCCGTTGTAGTTATTGGAGGATCAGGCTCTCAAACTCACCTATGGAATAACGTACATGTCCACAAAATAGTTAAAGCTTTACATCAACAGGGACGCCTAGTTGCAGCCATCTGCATATCTCCGGTGGTCCTAGCCAAAGTAGGACTGCTCAAGGGTAAGAAAACAACGGTTTTTCGGACACCAACCACTATAAATGAATTAGAGAAGGGTGGCGCCCTAATCTCAGACGCTCCGGTTGTGGTTGACGGAAAAATAATAACTGGAAGAGGCCCAGAGGCAGCTAAAGAGTTTGGCCGGAAGATTGCAGATAACTTACTGAGATAGTCCTTGAGGGAAAAAGTTGTCGTTGGAAAAAGAAAGGGAAGTCATGAAAACTAAGCTTTGCCGAATCTTAACCAAGATCGGCGCCTTAAAATTTGGAACGTTCAAACTTACCAGCGGAAGGACAAGCCCCTACTACATTGACCTCAGAATCGTCCCAAGCTTTCCCGACGTGTTTAAAAGAATTTGCGACCTCTACGTGGATCTCATAAAAACCGAAGTGGAAGCTGACAACTTCGACCGAATCGCAGGCATACCTACGGCAGGCATACCCTTCGCCTCCCTCATCGCATATCACCTAAACAAACCCTTCCTCTACATCCGCCAACGCGCCCGACTGCACGGGCGAGAGCGCCGAATTGAAGGCCTTCTCATGCCTGGCGATCGTGTTCTGTTAATAGACGACCTCATCACAACTGGAGGTTCTCTAAGAAAGGCGGCAAAGGCGATCAGATCCGAAGGCGGAGTAGTAACGGACGCCGTGGTATTATTGGACCGAGAGGAAGGCGGGAAAGAAAACCTAGCGGAGGACAAAGTCACACTGCACTACTTGCTGAGGATGAGCGAGGCAGCCGAAAAACTCTATGAGATGGATGCCATCAAAGAAGATCAATATAAACTGATCTTGAAGCAAATGAAAAAATGAGTTTCTAAAGCGCTATTCATAGCATATCAGCAGATCGTATTCCATGTTATCTCCTAGTTGCATATGCACGCGCACGCAAAATCATCTATTCATCATCTAATACCTTTAATAGACTTGAACATCTCATAGTATCTTTTAACCGCTTCTCGAGGATCATCAGAATAGATGACGGCTCTCCCTAGACTGACTAAAGGATTGGTAACGTATTTAATATTAGTAGCTTCTCCCCCTTGCGGCCCTATACCTTGCATCAAAAACACAACCCTATCTCCAACAATTCTCTGAATATTTTTAATGTATTCACCTTTAACAAAACCTGTTAGGCCGACAACACACCCGTCTGCTTGCGATTCTTTTACTGTTTTAGCAATATGCAAGTAATATGGCTGACCATTAACTATCGTTTTAACCATCACATTTTCGGCTTCTGGATTAGACATCAGCGTGAGAACTATAACTCCCAAATCCTTCTCATGTGCACTTTCAACAGTATTTTGTACGTTTCCAGCGAATGGCGAGAAAGTAAACGCGTCAAAACCCATATCAGATATCCAGAATATGGCTGAATCGTTAGTAGAGCCAATATCGCTCAGTTTGTGATCTAATATTGCGATCATGCCTTCATCATGTATTTTCTTTGCCAATTCCCTGAGTATATTGGAAGCACCGAGGAAATATTGAGTATTTGGTTTTACAGAACAGCAATAATCACTAACTTGTTCGATGATATCGAAAGAAAAGTTCAAAAGACTCTTGCCATCTTCACTCGAAATGAATTTATCAGGAATAACTTTATCATTTCTTTGTCTTGGCAACGCTGGATCGAGGTTGATGTTGATGAAACTATTTTTTTCTTTTGTTGCCTTCAAATATTTCTCGTAAAACACAGCACCACTTCACATTTTTTAGATTTTCCACTCCATTTCTCATGCTTTTTAAACCATTCTCTAATTTCTTTCACCCCTTTCATCTTTTTAAAGTATACTATCCCTTACCAACTCTTGATAACGAATACAAATTGGCGTTATCCTAGATAAAACCAAAAAAGAAACGAAAAAAGCTTATTCGTAGTATATTAGGTCTTCGTTTTCAAGTATCTGATGAAGTTTGCTAACCGCGTCGTAAACATCCTGCTCCCTCTTGGCGCCTGTGCAAACCAGTTTTCCACTTGCAAACAGAAGAATCACCACCTTTGGGTCGTCCATTCGGTAAATTAGACCGGGAAACTGCTCAGGCTCGTACATGGTTCTTCCCAGCGCATAGGCAGATTTTTCAAGGTCAACAATTCCTCCAAGGCTTGCCGAGGCAACGATGTTTTGTATTTTCAGTTCAGGTTTACCGATTATAATTATGCCGCTCTTCTTCAGTTCCTTAATAACCTTCACCACCGCTCTTCTAGACTCCTTCTCCGATTTGGCGCCCGTGCAAACCATTTTTCCTGAGTTGAAGATCAAAGTGGCGGTTTTTGGTCTCTTCAACCTGAAAACTAGACCGGGAAACTGTTCTGGGCGGTATTCAACTCCCGGATAACCTTTGACCACCGCGTTAAGGTCGACTCTCTGGTTCAGCGTCGCAGATGCAACAACGTTTTCGATGTTCACCGAAGCTTTGACCTTCGGCATATGTAAACACCTTTCACCCAACCTCAATGGTAGCGAGTGTCTTATAAAGGCTTGCACAGTTTCATTTTGAGCGGTTAGGTTGTCTCTTTAGATTTATAGTAGACCTTTCGACTGAACACTGCGATAAGGAATAACACGCATCCCGGCATCACAAGAAGAACCCAAGTTTTTATAAACGAATAAAAGGGAGATCTCAGTCTGCCAAGGGTGTCATACCATAGGGCGGGCGTGATTTGTGTTGTATGATAGACCATGTCAGAACCTATGGCGACGGCTACCAGAACAAACGTAATGTACCACAGAATAAAGGCTGTGTCTAACTCTTTCAGAATGAGGGGAATAAGTAAACTTGCTATGTACCATGATACAAATGCAATGATTTCCACCTCATAAATTGAGCTTTCACGCAATCTTAGAGAAGAAGCCACATAGGGAATGAACATTACGCAAATTAGCACACAAAGAAAGAGCTTTTGTACATTTGGTATGTTCATAGCTAAGTCTTAAACGCTTCACTTTTAATATGGGTTTCGATGCTTCAACCCTAACTGGCTTAAGATTCAGACTGTTTTTTCATCAATGGAATCCAGTCTATAACTATCATAACTAGCATCGGTAGGATCACAAGTATTCCGGCTGGAGTTCGCATCAGAAAGGTGATAAAACCAACTAGGGGCAACCGCAAACTTACAACTCTACCAATCAAGTAATCTTGCGTAACCTCCCAGCTATCTGGCCAACGGTTTGCGTCTCCCTGTGTTTCGAATTTCCACACGCCTCCTTCGTTAGTCTTTTCTATGGCTCTGTGTACGATAAGGTCGTCTGGATCATACCACCCTTTAGGTCTGTAAAACACAATAATATCGCCGTCGGGAGCCTCAGCCGCCTTAATTTTTTCCGGGTTTAACCCTTGAACTATAATAATGTCGCCGACTCTTAAAGTTGGCTTCATACTTCCAGAGGCAACCCCACACAACGGGTATTCAGCCCTCAAAACTGCTCTCAAGCCAAACCAGAAGGCAAAAACGCTGATTGCAAGGACGAGTAACAGAATAACGCCTTTCACATAGTCACTTCTAAGTATCTCGTTCAGTCTCACCGGCTCCACCTTTTCTAACAAAAAACGCCATGGTATGTTAAAAACTTACCGCTTCATATACAAAAAGAGGGGATGTGTAGGATGCCTTCAAGCGCCACGGTTTTATCACAGGCGATTAGACTTCTATACCTTTGGTCTCCATTTTCGCTTGCCAACAACCCCCTAAAGCTTTCTTTCACATGAGGGACACTTGAACACGCCAAGATTGTAACGGTTATTCAATCTTCATGTCGGAAACGAGGCGACAAGCTCCCGTAAGTTCCTCTATCAATTCTCCGAAGAGGGGTAGACGTTTTGTTTCACTCGCTTCTTCTGCACACGGGTCGCCTGATGGTGCCCGCGTTTACATCGTCCGCTTCGCCAGAACCTTTCTGAAGGCCCCATGTTGGGGGCAGTCAAAAAGGCCTATTGTCAACTCAACTTTCTTGCCAGCTTTGTCTGGACGACCCGCCATCTTCCAGCTTTTTCTCGGGTTGGCAACTTCGCGTCCGCATTTCGGACATTTAGCCATACATGTTCCTCCATTTTTCGTTATCATGTTTAAAGGATATTGAATAAAAAACTTTCCATACATACAACGCAAAACCGTGAAATTTAGACACGTTTATGTCATTTTAACCGGGGTTGTAAGTAAACTATAAGGTCAATGACATAATGCATATGATCTAAGCGGATGCAAAAGAAGGAAACTGACAGAAAGGCAAGCGTGACCTAGCGCACCTTATCTTACAAAACGCTTTTACATACGCTTCTGCAGTATTTTCCTTGGCTCTGAACAGGTTGGCATGATCTGATGGAACCTCCAAAGGACGCCTTCAAAATTCTCGTTAAGCCCATTCGCAGGCTGATCGAGCAGAGGGAGTTCCAAGCGCCAACCGAGCCCCAAGAAAAGACCATACCCAAAATCCTCGATGGGAAAAACGTTCTCCTCATATCGCCGACCGCAACCGGAAAAACAGAAGCAGCGGTTCTTCCTGTTCTCCACATGCTCCTTCAAACGCCTGAAAGACCTCGCGGAATCAAAGTTCTCTACATAACCCCGCTAAGAGCCCTAAATCGAGACCTGCTAGAGCGCCTCGAATGGTGGTGCAACCATCTAGACGTGAAACTGGCGGTGAGACACGGCGACACAGACACCAAAGAGCGCACAAGACAGGCTCGAAGCCCACCTGACATGCTGATTACCACACCCGAAACTCTGCAAGCCGTGTTGCCTGGCAGGTTGATGCGCCAACACCTTCAAGAGGTCAGGTGGGTGATCGTCGACGAGGTTCACGAGATGGCGGACAGCAAGCGTGGAAGCCAGTTGTCGCTGGCTCTGGAGAGGCTTCGATGGGTCACGGGCAAAGATTTTCAGGTAATCGGTTTGTCCGCCACGATCGGAAGTCCCGAGAAGGTTGCACAGTTTCTCGTGGGCAACGAGCGAAAGGTGGAAATCGTGAGGGTGCCCGTGGCAAGGCTTATGGAGTTGGAGATTCTTTTCCCTCAGCCCAGTTCCGAGGACTACGAGCTCGCCTCAGCGCTCTTCACCCATCCTGAGGTTGCTGCCCGGCTCCGCATCATTCGCCAGTTCATTGAAAAACAGAAGTCGGTTCTTCTGTTCACTAACACGCGCTCCGCCTCAGAGGTTTTAGCAAGCAGATTCAAGGTTTGGGACATGGACTTTCCAGTGTCCATTCACCACGGATCTCTAGCTAAACCATCGAGGATAGCGGCTGAACGAGGGCTAAAAAATGGTGAACTGAAGGGGCTTGTCTGCACCAGTTCGCTAGAGTTAGGCATCGATGTTGGAAGGATAGATCTAGTAATACAGTACATGAGCCCCCGACAGGTTACACGGCTCATTCAGCGTGTTGGAAGAAGCGGACACAGAATCGGACGCATCGCTAAGGGAATCATCATTACAATGGACTCTGATGACACCCTAGAGGCTATGGTCATCGCCCGCATGGCGTACAGAGAAGAGTTAGAGCCCGTCACCATACCGCCAAAGCCCTATGACGCCCTAGCCCATCAGATCATAGGGTTATTAATGAAGCAAAAGCGCTGGTACTTCTATGAGATTTATGATCTGTTCAAGAACGCTTACCCCTATACTGATCTCACCTTGGAAGACATTGAAAAGGTCTTAACTTACATGCACTCCCGCTTCCCCAGACTAGCGTGGGTCTCGTTTGAAGATATGCTCGCTATAAAGCCCCGCCAAACCAAACCCATGTACGAATACTACTTTGGAAACCTTTCCATGATCCCCGATGAAAAACAGTACCTTGTGGTAGATGAGACGTCGGAAGCCGCTGTGGGCATACTAGACGAGGCCTTCATGGCAGAATACGGAAAACCAGGCGTCAAGTTCATCATCCGCGGAAGCCCTTGGATAATCCTAAATGTATCCGGCGACCACGTTTACGTCAAATCGGTTGATGACCCAACTGGAGCCATTCCAAGCTGGGTTGGGGAGGAGATCCCGGTTCCTTTTGAAGTTGCCCAAGAGGTTGGGTGGATCAGAGGCTTTATTGAAGAACAGATGAAAAGCGGAATTACGCCCGAAGAAGTCACGACTCGATTAGCTGAAAAGTACCCAGCGAACAAAGACGCAGTTCTACGCGCGATGCTGGAAACTGTTGAGCAGGTTGGGAAGGGCTGTCCAGTCCCAACTGATAAACGGATAGTCATTGAAAATTGGGAAGACTTCGTTATCATCCACGCCAACCTCGGGTCCCTCACAAACCGCGCTTTAGCTCAGTTGGTTGGTCACGTCCTTTCTGAACAAACCGGATACACCGTTGCGGTGCAGCATGATCCGTATCGCATTTTCATTCAAACTATGGGCGCCGCCAATGCCGACTACATTGTGGCGCTGTTTGATGAGATGGAGAAGTGGCCCGATTCGGTTATTCGAGACAAACTCACAAGGGCTGCTGTGAAGACGGGAATTTTCAAACGACGAATGGTTCATGTAGCTCGAAGGTTCGGTGCCCTCAAAAAGTGGGTTGACTTTAGCCGTGTCAGTCTCCGAAGTCTGATGAAAAGCTTTGAGGACACCGTCATATACGACGAGGCTCTCAAAGAAGCCTTCACAAAGGATTTAGACCTACAGCACACGATTCACATTCTCAACGGGATTAGAAAAGGCGAGTTCGAAGTTCAAAAGCTAGAAACCGGAGGGGTTGCCACCCCAATCGCACGCGTCGGCATAGAGAGAGCCAGCATGAAAACCGACCTCATCTCACCGGAGAGGATGCAGCTCATACTCGTAGAATCAGCAAAGGCACGCTTACTCAACGAGGTCCGCACCTTCGTTTGCACCAACTGTTGGGACTACCTCGAGATGATCCGCATAAAGGACTTGCCCAACAAACCGGAGTGCCCAAAATGTGGATCCACAGCCCTCGGCGTACTCCATCAAGAAGAAGATGAGGCTGGTTCACTAGTAGAGAAGAAGGGTGAAAGATTGACGAAAATTGAACAGAAATGGCGCGAGTGGGCTCTGGAAACGGCTCAGCTAATGTCCAAGCATGGAAAGCCAGCTGCGGTGGCCCTGTCCGGAAAGAGGCTGAAGCCGTCTGACGTGAAGGAAATTCTCCTGGAGGAAAGAGAAGTTACGGATCGCCTTTTTGAATTGGTGGTAGAAGCCGAGAAGAAGGCATTGAAGAGAAGATTCTGGTAGTGTGTTTCTGCGATCATACGTTATTCTCAAGATTGAACGGGCAATGTAAACAACTTGGGTGAAGAAGCAAAAAGTTAGATTGTTAGTCGTTATGTCAAATTCTCAAAGTATAAAAGAGGGCTCGACGGTTAGTTGAATTCACCATCGTCGTGGAGATAGAAATTTGGAGTTAAGCCGCCAAAAGATGAGAGAAAATATTCTGGGCCGATTCAAATTCATCAAAACTTGCGTTTTAGCTAGGGAGCTCTGTCTACTCGTGCGCACTAACCGAGTGGTGTTCAACGCAAAAGATGCCCACGACTGCTGTACATACATCGCTACGTTGTGCAGAGAGGCGGGTTGCAAGGAGCCAAGCGAACTGTGTAGCAAAGCCGCTGAAGCAGTTCTCAAAAGTGAAGAGACATATCTCGAAATCTGCGGACAAAGTTGTCTGAAGTGCGGAGAATCTAGGCAGCCAATGCCTACCCGGGAACCGAACAATAGAACCTACGTAGCCTAATAATTCTAATCTTTCAAACTAGGACAAAAAAACCGCAGATACATCCTTCTATGTCGACTTTGATTCGAAAAAGAAATAAGCATGTGTTGGAGAACAAGTGAGGGTAAAAAAGAAGCTGAGGAGGCTAGAGTTTGTATATTGCGCCGTACGTTTCCTCACCCCTTCCAGTGGTTCGTCGGATGCTTGTTCTCTCCGAACTGAAGCCCGGCGAGTTGATCTACGACTTGGGCTCAGGAGATGGGAGGGTAGTCATCATGGCCGCCCAGGAGTTCGGAGCTAGGGCGGTTGGGGTGGAGTTAAGGGAAGACCTAGTGAAGAAGGCTCTTGAGAGGGTTTCTGAGCTTGGTCTAAACGACATGGTCAAAATCGTTCAGAACAGCATGTTCGACGTGGATTTGAGTTCGGCGGACGTGGTTACCCTCTATCTCACGACAAGCGCAAATGAGAAGGTTAAGCCGAAGCTGGAGTCAGAGCTTAGGCAAGGGGCACGAGTTGTGTGCCACGACTATGAAGTTCTCGGATGGAAACCTCGGAGGGTTGATAAGTTCTGTGAAAACCCGAGGCTTGGATACCCGTCTCACACGATTTACGTCTATAAAATATAAAGGAAGCCTAACTTTCTACCCGCAGGCTCGTTAAAACTTTTCTATATTTTGTAAGTTCCCACACGGACATTCAGCGTCTAAGAGGAAAGAAATCCTACTAAATGAATTTCACTCCCGCACTTGCATGAGATTATCAGCTCTTCCAATGAGTCTCCTCTGAATTTTGTTTCTAAAATGGTGTAGACATTTTCTGTTTCATCATCGGGAGAAATAGTGGCTCCACAATTTGGACAGGGAAAAGCCCCGTCGCCTTCTATTTTTGTTAAATCGACTTTGTATATCATAGGACGTTTCATCGTATTTCCTCCTCATGTGGTAGCTTTCGTGTATTTTTTGGCTTTAATAATAACTTTTATGAATGCTGAGTCTATTTTGAGACTCCAGAATCGTGTCCTATCTGATTTCACGCTCTCACGCTCACGTATATCATGAGCTGAGAGAGAGTATTAAATATTACTATTAAAGATACTCTCCATGCAAAACCACAAAACATGTTTATAAAAAAGATTCACTTAAAAATTTAGATGACAATTTCCAGCGGATGACGAACAAATGAAACCGATCCCTTGGAGATACGTAGAATCCTGGAACTGCATCGCCTGCGGCGCGTGTTGCAGAGGCTACGACGTGGTTCTATCCTTTCCAGAATGGATGAACATCATCCGCTCCTATGGGGTGGGAGTCACCCAGCCCACCATAAGCAAGTTCCACCTGAAAAGAAGAAGCGACGGCTCATGCATCTTTCTGTGCAAGTATTTCGACCAGTGGCTCTGCGGTCTCCAACACATGAAGCCCACGGCTTGCAAACTCTGGCCCTTCAAAATTCTCGACATGCCTAAGTTTGGTAGGTCCAACGAGGCCTTGTACGACTATAAGGATCGGAGGCTCTACGTTTACGTGAATCCACTGTGCATAGGCATACGTTGGGGGAATCCGGCCCAAGGGTTTGTGCATAATACTATGACTGAACTCGTTGAAATCGCCTTGGGGTTGCGGGAAAAGCAACACTATTCAACATCAAAAATAGCTTACCGCCCAGTGTATTTCAGGGTCAGAGGAAGAAAAATAATTTAAGTCAAAATGTCTTTGCACCCTTCTAACTAATAACAAACTAAGACAAGAGGCACAATAGCCATGAGAATTAAAGGTATTCAAGGAAGGTTAAGGGTATTGACGAGGAAACAGCTGTACAACATACATTTGGCTACACTGGATTTACTGGAACATACAGGGGTCAAGGTGCGCTATGGAGAAGCGCTGAAACTACTCGATGCTGCAGGGGCGAATGTTGACTACAAGAAACAGATTGTCAAAATTCCAAGGCATCTGGTTAGAGAAGCGCTGATGAAAACTCCAAGTAGTATAATCCTAGCTGGACGGAATTCAAGAAATGATTTAAAACTTGAAGATGGCAAGACTTATTTTGGCACGCTCGGTACAGCGCCTTATGTACAAGATTTGGAAACTGGTAAACGTAGACCAGCGACTAAAAAAGACGTAGAGGATTTCGCGAGGGTTGCAGATGCTTTAGAAAATATCCACTACTTTCATACCATGGCTAACCCTAGCGATGTCCCACTTGAAATTTGTGACCTGCACCGTTGGGAAGCTACGCTAAGAAATACGGCAAAACATGCAATGGGTGGAGCGGTTTACAAAACAGAAAATATGCCATACCTAATTAGGATGTGTTGTGCTGTTATCGGCGACGAAGAGAAGCTTCGGAAACGACCAATAATCTCCATCATTGAATGCCCAGTATCCCCCCTCATATACGATACTCGGGGAACACACAACATCATCGAGTTCTCAAAACGTGGACTTCCTATAATGATTTATTCAGAGCCACAAGCAGGAGCATCAGCACCCGTCACTTTAGCAGGAACTTTAGTTATAGTTAATGCTGAAGTTTTGAGCGGAATTACCATAGTTCAATTGGTGAACCCAGGAACGCCCGTCATATACGCTAGCGTTGCAACAATAATGGATATGAAAGCCGCTAACATAGCTTTTGGATCTCCTGAAACGGGACTGCTCTCAGTGGCTACAACACAATTGGCACGTTACTACAACGTTCCAAATCTATGCGCTGGAGGGAGAGCTGATTCAAAAATCCCTGACGCACAAGCTGGATATGAAAAAGCTAGGAATGCTCTTATTAGTGCTCTGGCTGGATCTAATCTTAATAACATGGCTGGAGCGCTCGAGTCTAATCTTAAAGTAAGCTTTGAACAGTTAATAATTGACAATGAAATTGTTGGGACGATTAAACGTGTGATTGAAGGAATCGAAGTGACAGACGAGACATTGGCTCTGGAAGTCATTAAAAAAGTTGGACCAGGTGGGCTATATCTAGCTGAAGATCATACACTTAAGTATCTTAAAAAGGAACACTACATGCCCAAAATAGATGACAGACGATCCTATGGAGCATGGGAGAAAACCGGTGCGAAAAACGTTGCAGAAGTAGCAAAAGAAAAAGCAAAAGAAATACTAACTACATATCAACCAGAACCTCTTAGCAAAGAAATTCAAAAAGAGCTAGCATCCATAATAAGAGAAGCAGAAAAATCGTAAAAATGCTGGTTTTAAGGACTGCACGCGCAAAACGAAGGATATTCTGGGTATTAGAACGTAAATCCACCATGACCTACATCAACATTGATAAAGATTCTTCTACAAGCTCTGGAACGGGTGCCTTTCATACTGCATCTCATATAGCTTGTGCAGCTTCTCTACGCTGTCGACATCCTCAATTTTCTTGTCGGATCGAAAACGAACGATCTTCGGAACCCTCAACGCGTAGCCGCTCGTGTACTCGTCGGTTTCCTGTATTTCCTGATAGGTTGCTTCAACCACCACGGAAGGTTTAACGAAAACTCCTTCATCGTCCACGCTGACTCTCGTTTGTTCCACGATGTCTCGTAAGGCGTCCATGGTATCCTCCGGCAGGTTGGAGACTCTTCCTATTGTGTAAAGTTTTTTCTCTGCAGGATCTCGGACAGCTAACAAGAAGGAGGAGTACAATCCGGCCCGTTTCCCCCTCCCGTACAAGGCTTTGACGATGATGCAGTCAATAGTGTCGCGCTCCGGCTTCAGCTTTAGCCATGTGTAGGTTCGTTGTCCCACCTCATAGGGGGAGTTGAGATTCTTGACGACTATGCCCTCTAGACCTTCACCCAAAGCTTCCTCATAAAACTTCATCAGCACCACCTCGTTTTCGCAGTCTCTTCCTTTCACAAGATACTCGGTGGGAACAACCTCCAGTAGGTATTTCCTTCTCTCCGAAAGTGGCAGGTTTGTGAGTTCTCTACCGTTTAGGTAAAGAATGTCGAAGGCTCGGATGGTCAGCCCTATCTTTTCTCTCCTCTGCTCCAGCTCCTCCTCAGTGAGCCCTCTAGGAACAGTCCTCTCCAGCAGGAACTGAAACGGAAGGAACCTCCCGTTTTCGTCGATAGCGATCACCTCGCTATCCACGATGCAGCTATGGGCGTTGAACCTTCCAGCGATCTCCACGATTTCTGGAAGGGTCTGCGATTTTTCGATGGCTCTCCTAGAAAAGAGCCATGTTCGGGTTCCCCACTTGTGAATCTGCAGTCGACTCCCGTCGAGCTTGAACTCGGCGCGGACGGGGTATTTCATCTTATCAGGCTCGTACAGGTGGGCAAGCTGGGGCTTTAGGAACTGTCCTGGACGCAGCTTTATGGTGGAAAGCGCTGGTTCTCCTGCGGGTGCGAGCAGGATGCCCTCGGTTAATCCAAGAATGGCGCAGGCGCTCTCAACAAGCTCCGGCGAGACTTTGTAGGCCTTTGCAGCGGCTTGAATCACAGTTCGTTGGTAGTACCCCAGCTTTAGGTCGCCCAGCAGGAGCCGAACGATGTACTTTGCTTCCTCCGGCGTGCTGACTCTCAGCAGGCTGGATATGAGGAGGTTCCGCTCCGTGATCTTGGCGATTTTGGGCAGGAGCCTTATCGCCTCGTAAATCTCCTCCACCGTCAACCGAGCTTCCCTCGGTTCTTTTAAGAGGAAGGCTACTTCGCCGTGTTCCCCATAGTCTCTGAGTAGCTTTCTTAACTCTCGGACGGCGGCTCCAGTTGCGAGGCAGAGGGCTTTCTCCACGGTTCCCGGACCCACCTTCAAACTTTCCTCTGTGAGAGAACCTAGGGCGAGCCTTGTCTTTACCTCAAGATTTAAATCTTGTCGCTGAAAGAAGTTGGCTAGCTCTGTCTCCTTCCCCTTTTTGCTTCGCAACACAGCTAGGCGTTCATAAACCTTCACTACGCTAGAGAAGGTAGCAGGATTTGTTGGTTGTATCTCAGCCATGAACAGGCGTACCAAATAGTAGGGAACACCTATTTTCCATTCAATTTGCTCCGGAGTGAAGCCTAATTCAAGGAGGTACTGCACAGCTGCTTTGACGCTGCCGTACTTTTGAACGAGCTCCTCAAACGTAGGCGGCTTCACTATTGTCATAGCTTTTCACGTTATTTCGAGGGCTTCGGAATAGGTTCGATGGCTCGAATGAAGCCGTCCGTTGTAATGTCTATGCGAATCCTCCTCCGCTCAAAGTTGCACATCCTGCAGTCTAACACCCGCGCGATCCTGACGAATTGTCCTCTGTTGGCTTCGAGGTCCACTTGTTGGTCTTGCCAATACACGTGCCCATAGTCCACGATGATCGTTCCATCGAGGTTATGGGCGAGGCCGATGCCTCCAGCCATCTCGTAGGTGTCCCATCTCTCTATGCTTCTCTGATTCACGTAGAGTCCTGTGACCCCTTGCACTTGGTTGTACCTCGCGAGCTCCATAACTCGATACTTTAGGGCGCCCCTGTAGGCTTCTAGAACGGTAACAGAGTCAACGATGGCGAGCTCTACTCCTTCCCTCTCAATCACATAACGATAGGTCTCAGCGAAAGTACTCCAGTCCCTAAGCTCCGGATACATAACCGTGTCTAGCACGTACAGGTTTTTCATAACTTTACTCCAGTCTACCCCTAAGATGTCCGCCTTCTGTTTCAGGCGGGACTGCAGGTCAAAACGCGGGGTTGCGCTTTTCCAAGTGTCTTCTGCGGTGGCGAAGAGAACTTTCCTTCCAGCACCCGCCACTCGAACAGCAATCTCCTCAACTAAGATGGACTTGCCCGCGCCGGGAAGTCCTGTTATGGCGAATTGTCCACAGATTGGCACCCCATTGAGCGGCTCACTTTCTGGCGTCAGAAACAGCTGGTCTATGAAAGTCCCTGTTGACAGCCCCATCAGCGGCTTTTTCGCCTCAGCGGCCTCGTCTGGGCGGAGGACGAGGGTGCCTAGTTTTTCCTCCTTCCGCTCAATCTCGGTTTTCATGGGCTTTGTGGCTAACTCCCATTCATCGGCGGGCGCTCTAGCTCCTTTCATAGCTTCTGCCAGCGTTTTCGCCATGGCCTTCATGATTTGTTCCATCTCTGGCAGGGCTTCCGGCTTCTTTTCTTCTGCTGAGGCTGGTGGTGAGATAGTCTCTTTAGAAGCGGCCGCTTCAGGAGCCAATAGCACCCACATCTCTCCCTTCCGATCTACAATTCCCCTCGACCGTAGAGACTGAAGCAGAGAGTAGGCCGAGTTAGGTCCATACTTCGGTACCCCTAATCCCTTGGAGATGTCCTCGAGTGAAGCTTGACCCTTACGATCCTTCAAGAACCCCACGACATCGCTTTCTTCAACCAAACTGGTCCCTCACATTTAGTGCTCGCTGTTCCACTATAAATTTCTCACTATCCCAACTTTGACGCAAAGGTTTCGAAAATCGTTTAAAACTCACATTCCTAAACTACACCCAGGCGTCTTAGATGTCGTTGAAAGCCGCCGTGACCGCGAGAGGAGCAGTTCTCTTGGGGAGGTACGTGGCCTGTGACGCGTTTGACGAGGTCAAGCCCTTGAGGGTGGTCACTCACGCTCACTCCGATCACATGCTCGGCTTGCAAGAGAGCTTGGAAAATTGTGAGGCGGCGTTGATGACCCAGGCTACCAAAGACCTGATCGACGTCTTGAAAGGACCTCTTTTCTTGATGACTGGGGAAGTAAAGACGCTCGGATATGAGGAAAAGTTCAGGTACGGAGATGAGCGGCTAACGCTACACTACGCGGATCACATCTTGGGTGCGGCCCAAGTTCTCGTGGAAGACGCGGAGGGAACGAGAATTCTGTACACCAGCGACTTTAGACTCCCTGAAACACCGATCATTGAAAGCGACATCCTAGTTATGGAGGCGACTTACGGAAGCCCTTCTCGTGTTAGACCTTTCAAAAAAACGGTGACGACCATCCTCATCTCGTTGGTGGAACAAGGATTGAAGAAAGGCCCTGTCTATCTTTTCGGCTATCACGGTAAGCTTCAGGAGGTCATGCAGCTTCTTCACAGAGCCGAGGTGATGGCTCCTTTTTTGGTTCCGGAGAAGGTCTTCAGGGTTTCAAAGATCTGTGAGAGGTATGGGATGAGGCTTGGGAGGTACCTACTGTCTAGTGGCGAAGAGGCTCAGTTGATCATGCAGAGGCATCAGCCTTACGTTGCCTTCTATCATATGGGCTCCCGACGGTACGTTGGAAAAGACGCTTTACGCATCCGCATGAGTGGGTGGGAGTTCGAAAGTCCCTATCGCAGAACGGCTGAAAACGAGTATGTGATTGCCTTAAGCGACCACTCCGACTTCAAGGAGTTGCTCCGATACGTCAGGGAAAGCAAACCGAAGCGTGTGATAACCGATAACTATCGAGTTGGATCCGCTGTAGCCCTAGCGATGGAGATTCAGAAACAACTAAAAATTCCAGCAAGCCCCCTTCCTACCAAGCGCGTTTATTAACGTAACCGTGCCTTTACTTTTCAATTATTGTTCGCGTTTTCCAGTTATGAATTCTTCAACCCACTGTCTCGCCACATCATCCGCAACCTGAACCGGCGGATGCTTAAACGCGTATGAAGATATGCTGGTGAGCGGCCCGCCTATCTTTCTATCCAATGCGAGCTTCACCGCCCTTATAACGTCAATTACCACCCCAGCGCTGTTTGGAGAATCCTCCACCTCCAGTTTCGCCTTAACCGTGACGGGTTGATTTCCGAATTTCCTGCCCTTGATGAAAATGTAACAGATTTTTTTGTCACCTAAGAAGGGAACATAGTCGGAGGGACCTATCCTAGTGGGAACTTTGTAGGGAATCATACTGGTGACGGCTTCGGTCTTACTGATCCTCTTGGTTTTCAGTCGTTCCTCCACGGTCATATTCTCAAAGTCGGTGTTTCCACCAAGGTTTAACTGATAAGTCTCATCCACCTCAACTCCACGATCTACACAAAGTTTAACCAAGTTACGATGGAGGATTGTGGCTCCAAGCTGGCTCTTTACGTCGTCTCCAGCCACGGGAAGTTCCTTTTCCCTAAACCTCTCCCCCCACTCTGGGTTAGAAGCCACAAACTCGGGTATGCAGTTCACGAACGCGCACCTAGCATCGATGGCTGCTTGCGCGTAGTGGCGCGTCGCCTCGTAGCTCCCTACCGGCAGAAAGTTGATTAGCATGTGCGTCTCCGCTTCTGTGAGAGCATCAGAAACGTTCACATGCTTTACTCTTGTCTCTCCGTACGATTTAAAAGACTTCCTCATGTGAGGAGCAACACCGTCCAGAATGGGTCCAGGAAGAACTTTCACCCCCAGTTTGGGTACACTTGCGAACTTTGAACATGAGTTTGGTTCCACAAAGATTGCTTCACCCAAGTCCTTCCCGATTTTTTGTTTGTTCACGTCGAAGGCGGCCACAAACCTTATGTCACGGATGTGGTAGCCCCCGAAGTTCACGTGCATGAGTCCCGGAACCTTTACCTCTTCTGTTACGTTCTTATAGTATTCAACACCTTGGACGAGAGCCGAAGCGCAGTTGCCGACTCCAACAATCGCAACCCGAATTTCTGGCAAACCATTTCCTCCGTAACTAAATCTTTTCAGAAGCGCTTTGTCTCCAAGTTCTTATTTAACTTATGCCAGCGCTTTTCTTAGAGCAAAAGTAAAAAGGGTTTTCGCTCAATAGGGTTGTGACCAGAGGATTTCGGAATGGAGAAAAGTGAAAGCGTTATCCGATATGAACCATTTAAGGAAATTGTAATCATGGAGTGCAACCGATTTCCAACGCCCGATGATCTGGCACGGTTTGCAAGCGTCGCCGCTGGGGGAAAGCCAACGGGCATTTATTGGGCGAGTGGGGTGTCCTTTGTCTACTATCCGGTACCAGTAACCACCGAAGCAGCCACAAAGTCTCTCATCGAAGAGAAAAAAGTCCACTGGGCTTTTGTGAGTTACGCGTTGATGCCGGATTACCAACCGAAAATCGAGACCAAAGAGAAAATTATTGTCCCTGTAATTGACATGTCTACAAGCCCCCTATTTCAAAAGGTTGCTCAATGGCTTAAAGGACAGCGCCGATGATCACTGCTGCCTTCACGCCTTTGACGGATTCCATTTTGTCTACATTCCAGAAATTAGGTTTTATATCTAAGAAGTTGATGGGCCCTTACGATCACGATTGGCTTGTGTTTCACCCTGTTAAGCATTTCCCAAGTCACGCTGGTCGCGGGAACCTTGAAGGTTTCTGCCGTGTCCCAGATGGTTTTGCCAGCGCCAAAACCTTGGGCTCTGTTAGCGATTTCCGCAATTTTAAGAGCCTCTTCTACGGGTATTTCGAAGCCTGCAACTGCGATGGGCGTGGCTCTTCGCTTCATTTTGAATAACCTTCCGATGACGTAGGCGAGGAAACCTCCGAACGAGTAGATTCCTTTGACCGGTTTGAGACGGGGAGTGAAGTGAAATCTTCTCAAGGAGTATGTTTTGTCCGTGTCTATTATCATAACCACGACTTCTTTGCCAAGCACAGACCAAATGTGCTCACGAATTCTTTGCGCCGTTTGCTGGGCGTTTTTCAGTGGAAGGCTGACGTAGGAATAGGGTAAATTGCTCCCATCGATTCCCCCCTCTGAACCCATCATCAACGCCTCTAGAAGCCCAGCATGCTTTAGGGCTACTTGCTTGTGGGCTGCGCCCTCCTTTATTGGATATGCTCGAAGATGCTGGATGGTTTTCTCCCTGAGATGGCAGAGCGGTCCAAGGATGTAGCCCCAGACACAGCGCATCCAATGTTTTGCGATGAAACGCGCTGTCCAGCCCGGACAAACAGCGCTTTCATCCACAAGGTTGCCTATGGCGGTTGAAATGGCCTTCTCAGAGACTGTCACGAAGTCTCCGTCCATTACCTCCTTTTCAATGGATTTAGCTATCTGCTTGAGATAGTTTTCGCTTGGTTTCCAGTATTGTGTCTTCACTGCCAGTCTCTTGTATCTACCAACCACTCTGCATCACAGCGTTTTATTGGCAAGCGAAACTTCTAAGCGTTTACTAGAAAACGTGCGCGTTCAAAGGAGTTTAGCTTTTCTTGCCATATTCCATGTTCCTTAAAGTTCTTCTTAGGATCTTTCCTGCAATATTCTTCGGTAACTCGGTTACAAATTCAACTTCTCTAATTCTTTTGTAGGGTGCTATTCTTTTTTGGCAGTACTTAATGAGCTCATCTTTGGTTGTTGTAGCTCCTTCCTTCAAAACAACGTAAGCTTTTGGGATTTCATCAGCAGTCGGATCTGGTTTGCCTATTACAGCGCACTCCTTAATCGATGGATGCGTGTAAAGTACATTCTCGACTTCTGCTGGGAATACGCTGTAGCCTTTATACTTGATTGTATCCTTTAGTCTATCAACAATGTAGAAATAGCCCTCTTCATCCATTTTTGCAAGGTCCCCAGTGTAAAGCCAACCGCCCCTAAGTGCCTTCTTCGTTTCCATGGGACCCCTCGTGTAACCTTTCATGACCTGCGGTCCCTTTACGATTAGTTCGCCGACTTCACCTGGAGGAAGTTCTTTCGTGCCTGTCTCGATGTCAACAATCTTTGCATCGGTGTCAATTATTGGTATGCCAACAGACCCTATCTTCACTCTATTTGGTGGGCTGTTATGCGTTTCAGGTGAAGCTTCTGTGAGACCATAACCTAATATTAACTCAACACCGGTCAGACTATCCCATTTTCTTTTTGTGCTAGTAGGTATTGGAGCAGCTCCTGCTTTGACGCAACGTAAGGATGAGAGATCATACTTGGTGATGGCTGGATGATTCACGATGATGGTGAACATTGTGGCAGCGCCATACCAGACAGTGACCTTCTTCTTTTCAACAAGTTCAAGAACCCTTTCAGGGTCAAAACGTGTAATCAATATCAGAGTAGCTCCGATGTAAATCGCTGAATTCATGTAACATGCACCCCATGAATGGCAGAGAGGTAGGACTCCTAGGACGACATCGTTACTACTCCAATTAAACCAGTGAGCATTCATGATGGCATTTGACACCAAATTGAAATGAGTTAGCATGGCACCTTTCGGCGTGCCAGTTGTGCCACCAGTGCATTGAATAACTGCGACATCTTGTTTTGGTCGTATTTCGATCTCAAATGCCTGAGAAGCGTACTTCGTTACAAGGTCTCTGAAAAGATGGGTGCCTCGATATGGTCTTTCGCCAACTATAATTATGTTCTTTAGATTAGTTCCCTTTTGCACGTTCTTAACGATCGAGTATAAAGGTTCGTAAGCAATTATGGTTTCTGATTCAGAGTTACTCAGAGCGTATTCCAGCTCCATCTCTTTAGAAAGCGGATTCGCCGGTGCGACTATTCCTCCGGCCTTAAGGATCGCGTAGTAGCTAATTGCAAACTCCGGAATGTTGGGAAGGAAAATTAAAACTGAGCTACCTTTCTTTACATTCAAATCTCTTAGGGCAACGGCAAGCTTATCAGAGAGCACATCAAGCTTCTCATACGATATCTGACCACTTTCATGATCAATTGCCAGCTTGTTCGGATATTCTTCAGCCGAGTCTTTAAGAAGTCTATAAAGAGGAACCTCGGGATACTTGATAGTTCTGGGTATTCCTTTAGGCCAAACATTGAACCAAGGCCTTTCTTGAGACACCGTCATCTAGAATTCATCTAATTTTTAATTACGAAAGGCAAAGGATAATATATCTTACGCATATAATTCTGAGCCGCCCGCGCTTATAATTCCGCAGTAACAAAGCATTCTTTTAAGGTCAGATAGAAATAAATAGTAGACATGCAGTAAAATACGGAATCTTAAACATAGGGTCGGAGGTTCTAAATGTGCCAAGAATCTTTGTGTGCGCCAAACAAGCTCTGGATGTGACTGAGCTAAAAATAGATTCGGCGACGAGGCGCCCAATAATCGCAGGTGTGCCACGGAAAATTAGCGATTTTGACAAGAACGCCATCGAGGAAGCTGTGAGATTGAAAGAGAAGATTGGCGGAGAAGTGACGATTATAACTGTCGGCCTGGAAGAGGCTAAGACAACTCTTAGGGAGGCTTTGGCCATGGGTGCTGATAAAGGCTATCTTATAAGCGACCCAGCCTTTGAGGACTCAGACACTCTGGCGGTCTCCTACATTCTCGCTGAGACAATCAAGAAATTGGGAGAGTTTGATTTGATCATTTGTGGCGAAGCTTCCATCGATAGCTTTTCAGCTCAGGTAGGACCTCGCTTGGCTGAGAGATTAGGCATTCCACAAATAACGTATGTCAGAAAGGTTAGTTTAGATGGAAATACCTTAGTGGCTGAGCGAAGCTTGGAGGACTGCCACGAAACTGTCAGAATAAAAACACCAGTGTTATTAACTGTAACGAGGGAAATCAACGACCCCAGGATTCCTTCCCTCATGGCTATTATGAAGGCTTCGAAAAAGGAAATAGTGGTATGGAAAGCAGAAGACCTTAAAATCTCCAAGGAGAGGGTGGGAAAGACTGGTTCAGTGATTCAAGTAACGGATGTCCTCGCGCCGAAGGTGGAGAGGAAAAAGATTGCGATAAAGGCTGAAACCGTTGAGGAGATAGCCGAAAATCTGGTTAAGGCTTTAGTCAAGGAGGGTGTCGTAGCGAAGTGAGCACGTTGAGTGAGTATCGGGGGGGTGTTTGGGCATTTTCTGAAAACAAGGACTTAATGCTGGAGCTCCTCGGAAAAGGGAGCGAACTAGCGAACAAACTACAAACGGAACTGACAGCCATAATATTAGGGCATGGAGTAAGCAACCAAGCAAACGAGCTTGTAGCACATGGAGCGAATAAGGTCTATGTGGTTGACCATCCCTACTTCAAAAACCTCCACGCTGACCCCTACGTAAGCGCATTAACCGATTTAGTCAACCAATACAAGCCCGAAATTCTCTTGATAGGTTCAACGAGAAGGGGGAAGGAATTAGCTTCAAGACTCGCCACTAGACTAGAAACTGGATGCGTATCAGACTGCACAGAGTTGTGGATTGATGAGAAGGGTAGACTGCTGATGAATCGTGTAGTCTATGGAGGAAACGCTATAGCCACGGAGATGTGTCGTACGAAGCCCCAAATAGCAACAGTGCCCCCAAGAACCTTTGAAAAACTGGAGCGCAAGGACAGAAAAGGGGAAGTTGTCAAAGCGGACGTTAAAATTGAAGAGCCAAGAGCAGAAATCCTCGAGACAAAAGAAATAGAAACAGCAAAGGTTAAGTTGGAAGAAGCAAAGGCAATCGTTGCTTGCGGGCGTGGAGTCGAAAAGAAGGAAGATATTAAAATATTTGAAGAGTTAGCAGAAACTCTTAGTGGACTAGTTGGGTACACGAGGCCGTTATGCGAAGACAGAGGATGGTACACAGAATGGATTGGACTCTCCGGCCATTACGTTAAGCCAGACCTCTACATCGCCTGCGGCATTTCAGGGGTGATTCAACACATAGCTGGGATACGTGACTCCAAAATTATTGTAGCTATCAATAAGGACCCAGAAGCACCCATCTTTGAGATCGCTGACTACATAATCGTGGGTGACATCTATGACGTAGTGCCTGCTTTGTCAGCTGCCTTAAAAAAACTGACATAATTTCAGAACGTTTTTATTCCTGATGTGAAATCGTGTTAAAAGGCGAAAAAGATGGAAGAGGAAGAAATCAAAAAGTTTGTTAAGAAGAGATATAGAGAGATAGCAAAGGCAGGGATATCCTGTTGCTCATCATGTAAATGCGAGCCTTCTCTTATAGAGCTTGGGAAAAGAATAGGTTACTCTGAGGAAGATTTACGGAATGTTCCAGAAGCTTCTAACATGGGTTTGGGATGTGGAAATCCTGTTGCGTTAGCCACCTTGAAGGAAGGAAACACCGTTCTCGACTTGGGTTCTGGTGGCGGAATCGATGTTTTTCTTGCAGCCAAAAAGGTTGGACCTAAAGGAAAAGTCATTGGAGTTGACATGACAAAAGAAATGATTAAGAGAGCAGAATCCACTGCAAAGAAATACGGCTACACAAACGTAGAGTTCAGGCTGGGTGAAATAGAGAATCTCCCAGTTGAGGATAGCTCGGTCGATGTCATCATCAGCAACTGTGTAATCAACCTATCCATAGACAAAGAAAAAGTGTTTCGCGAAGCCTATAGAGTGTTGAAAGCTGGTGGGAAGATTATGATTTCTGATCTTGTCACTGAAGGAGAATTGCCCGAAAGGATAAAGAAAAGCTTTGACGCATGGGCAGGATGCGTTGCAGGAGCTTTAGAAAAA
>Ga0315306_10000092_pt1 | contig 41211 bp, 31 predicted proteins | sample TDP1_MG_FD_203803 | JGI IMG/M metagenome (GOLD analysis project Ga0315306, IMG submission 203803) | Freshwater sediment microbial communities from Lake Towuti, South Sulawesi, Indonesia - TDP1 | ecosystem: Environmental > Aquatic > Freshwater > Lake > Sediment | place: Indonesia: South Sulawesi... | reverse complement strand
AGTCCTGCAAACATCCCACTTATCATCACACACAGGTACTTCATTCTTAGGACATTTATTCCGGCGGTGTCCGCAGCGGCGGGATGCTCACCTACCGCTCTTATTCTAAGTCCTGTTGGGGTCTTAAACAGTAAGATGTAAGAAAGCACCGTTACAATTAACATTATATAAACGAGAGGTGTGTGTTCTCCAATAATGTCGCCCAGAATCGGTATATCCTTCAATAATGGAATCGATATTGCTTTGAGCCCTTGAACGCTTTCAGACGCGCCTCGTGATCCCCAAAGATTTTGGCACATGTAGGCTGTGAAACCCAGAGCGAAAATATTGATCCCTGTTCCGCTCACAATCTGATTCACAACAAATTTTACAGTCAAAAGCGCATGCAAGAGACCTAGCAATCCACCAACAAGCACAGCTGCTAATACCCCGAGCCAAGGATTGCCGCTGAAAAAACTTGCTGTTACTCCCGCAAAAGCACCGGTCAACATCATGCCTTCTAATCCAATATTTACGATGCCCACTCTCTCTGAAAAGATTCCTCCGAGCGCCGCAAAAGCAATAGGGGTTGCCATTCTTAAAGCGGCAGCAAATAATCCGACGTTGATTATATCTAGAAGCTCCATCGCTTAATCCTACCCTTCTTTATAAGATATTTAATTAGCATAGGTGCTGCTGCGAATATAATAACTAATGCTTGAAGAATGGATATTATGTCGAGTGGCACATGGGTGACTCTCGTCATCACCATTCCACCGCTTCTCAGAGCTCCGAACAATACAGCGGCGAGCAGCGCGCCTACGGGGTTTAGCCCGCCGACCAAAGCCACCGCCAATCCGTCCCAACCGTAGCCTGGGGAAAAGCCTTCTATGAAGCGCCTGTGAACCCCCAGAACTTCACCTGCTCCTCCCAGTCCGGCCATAGCTCCGCTGACAAACAGCGCCAGAATCATTCCTCTCTTTACATTTATTCCATTACTTTCAGCTGCAGTAGGGTTTAATCCTATGGCTCTCACTTCATAACCGAAGGCGGTTCTAAAGAGTACGTAATATGTAACTGCAACCAAAATAATTGCCAGAATAATCGCTGCAGAGAGTTGCGTTGGTTGTAGAATACGTGGAAGCTCAGCAGATAGTGCAACTGGTATTGTTTGTGCCACCCAACCTGGCGCTTTGTACGGGTAATTCACCATATATCCTGTCACATAAAGTGCAACGTAGCTAAGCATCATGGTTGTAATTACTTCGTGCGCGCCGAGTTTTGTTTTCAAAATTGCTGGAATTAATCCCCAAATTCCACCAGCCAGAGTTCCTGTTAGCAGTGCCATAGGTAAGTGAACGAAACTAGGCAATCCATTAAAGGATATTCCAACGAGTGCAGCAATAAATCCTCCAATTAATAGTTGGCCTTCAGCTCCAATGTTGAAGAGACCACCCTTAGAAGCAAACAGAAATGCAAGTGCCGTAAAAATTATTGGCGTTGCTTGAGTCAATGTTTGTCCAATGCCAAAAACATCGCCGAATGCTCCAGTAATCATTACAGTGTAGGCGTCTACTGGTGAGTAGCCAGTTATCAAGAGCACTATAGCTCCAACCAAAAATGCTAAAAGAATCGCGAGTACTTGCGGAAGCATTCTTCGTAGTCCAGACTTGAATTTAACGAAAAATCTGCGAAGCAATCTCTCTGCTCCTAAATCTTTCTCTTCTATTCTTTCAGGCACTTTTACCACCAGTCATCAGGAGTCCAATTTCCTGATCGTTAGTAGTTTCAGGGTCTTTGATTGCTACTATTTCCCCCTCATAAATTACTGCGATTCGGTCGCTTAATGCCCATATTTCATCGAGATCTGCTGAAATTAGCAAAACAGCGCAACCTTGATCACGCATTTCCACTAGTTTCGTGCGGACGTATTCGGTTGCGCCAACGTCCAGTCCGCGGGTGGGTTGCGAGGCTATAATCAGCTTAGGCTTTCTGCTGAACTCTCTTGCTACAATCACTTTTTGTTGTGTGCCGCCTGATAAATGTCTTGCAGGAGTCTCTTGACTCGGCGTTTTTATTGAAAAATCCTTGATTAGTCTGCTTGCGTAGTTGGAGGCTTCCTTCAGGTTGAGCCTGACCTTGTCCGATGTGAACGGTGGCTCATTCTGGCTTCCAAGGATTAAATTCTCCATCACTGAAAAGTCTAGTATCAATCCATTCTTGTTTCTGTCTTCCGGTATATGGGAAATTCCTAATCTTATTCTATCTCCGGGAGTTTTCTCGGATATATCAGTGTTCTCTAGAAGCGTCTTTCCTTCGGATTTCCTTACCCCCATGAGAACGTCAACCAATTCCGTTTGCCCGTTTCCCTCGACGCCAGCAACCCCCAAAATTTCAGATGCGTGGACCTCAAAGGTGATCCCCCTTAACGCAGGCAAACCCCTATCATTAATGGCCTTTAGATTCTCCACTCTCAGAACAACTTCCTTGGAACTCACTTCTTTCTTTTTGAATGTAAGAAAAACATTCCTACCTACCATCATTTGAGCTAAATCATCCACGTTGGTTTCATTTGCTTTCACCGTCCCCACCACCTTACCTCTCCTCAAAACGGTTATTCTATCACAAATCGCCAAAACCTCCTTCAACTTATGGGATATAAAGATGACAGTCTTCCCTTGAGTTTTCAAAGCAATTAATGCTTTAAAAAGTTCTTCCACTTCGCTAGGGGTTAGAACCGATGTTGGCTCATCCAGGATCAGAATATCAGCCCCTCTATACAACGTCTTGAGGATCTCAACCCTTTGCTGGGTGCCGACGGGCAGTGTATATATTGGAGATTTCAAGTCCACTTCCAACCGGTAACGTCCACAAAAACCTTCCAGATCTTTCAATGCTCTTTCAATGTCCAATAATACTTTGTTCTTAGCTGGCTCTCTTCCTAGGATTATGTTCTCCGCAACTGTGAGGCTTGGAACAAGCATGAAGTGTTGATGAACCATCCCTATACCTAATTGTATTGCGATGTTTGGGCCATCTATCTTTACTTCGTTTCCGTGCACGAAAATTTTTCCTTCATCTGGTCGATATAGCCCATAAAGAATGCTCATTAATACCGTTTTTCCTGCGCCATTCTCTCCAAGTAAACCGTGAATTTCCCCCTTTTCAACAACGAAATCTATCTTGTCGTTAGCTATCACACCAGGAAAGGTTTTAGTAATGCCAACCATTTCGACAGCTGAAATCATAATAAAAAAAGAGAGGGAGATAGAGATTTAACTTTTCTGCCTAAGCGAAGCCACTGGGCACTTTGATCTCGCCAGCAGCGATCTTGTCCCTTGCCTCTACAATTTTATCTTTTATTTCAGCTTCTAACAAAGTGTGTTTAAAGTTGAACTGTTGCTCCCAGAACCCTTCCTCATCAGGCAATCTACAGCATCCAGTCCATTTTTCCTTCAAGCCTCCACTGTAGACTCCGCCCTTGAATGTCCCATCAACTGTTGCCTTTATCATCTCAAACACTGAAACATCAACCCTCTTTGTTGCGCTAGCCAATACTTCTGGAAACGTATAGCATTGACATGCGTCCACGCCCAAGCCTGTGATAGTCTTTTCATGCGCCCCTTCTAAGAAACCTAATCCGCTTTTGCCTGCCGCACCAAACACGGCATCAGCTCCCAGTTCAACCAGTCCCAGCGTCAATTCCTTTGCCTTAGTCGGATCAGCCCAACCTCCAACGAAGACCGGTGATAGTACTGTCGCGGTCGGATTCGCCCATTTCACGCCTGCCTCATATCCCACAAAGAAGTCTCTGATCAGCGGTATGTCCATGCCTCCAACGAAGCCCACCTTTCCTGTCTTAGTCTTCATTCCAGCTACTACGCCGACCAAAAAGGAGGCTTCGTTCATTCTGGACAGAATAGACGCCACATTAGGCTTATCTACAACCTCATCTACGATGACGAACTTCTGATTAGGATACTCGCCCGCAACTTTGGTTAAAGCTTCCTTTTGATCGAAACCAATGCAAACGATGATTGCATACTCTCCGGTCTTCGCGAAGTCTCTTTGAAAGCCCTCGTATTCGGCTATAGCCTTTGGCTCTACATAATCGAATGTTATTCCCAATTCGCTCTTAGCTCTAACTACACCCGCATATGAGATGTCATTGAATGACTTGTCTCCTCGGCCGCCAGTAGCTACTATAAGGCCGACCTTGTATGTCGGTTTTGGAGTTGGCGTCGGGCTGGGTGCTGGTGGAGGTGTCGTCATAACGTATACGGCGATCGCTGCAATTATCACTATGACTATAACAATCCCCGCTGCCAATGTAGTTGATATGGCTCTCCTAGTCATTATACTCACCCAAATATGATGTTGCTGATTCTAAATTTAAAACCTTTCATAGATTCTGAAAAGTGATGAAGTGTTTATGTTAATGTGGTTTCAACCGATGAAGTTAAACGGTTTTCGAGCAAGGTTTCTTGATATATACAAGGCAGCTCTATAAGTAAGGGGAAGACCAACTGTAGAAGGAGTAACATGTCGCAGTCCATAGAGTTTGAGGAAGAGGAAAAGAGGAATTCAACGAAGAACCGTGCGCGCGCTACGAAGAACCTTAGACTTTTTGGGACTTCAGGAATTAGAGGAACTGCCAACGTGAAGATAACTCCTGAGATGGCAGCAAAACTTGGCGTGACCTTTGCTTCTTTTCTTGGCAATAGAGGCACAGTTGCGGTTGGAAGAGACGTTAGATTACCAGCCAAACCATTGCACTATGCATTCATCTCTGGGGTCCTCGCCGGCGGTGTCAATGTTGAAGATTGCGGTATTGCACCTACTCCTGCAGTCCTTTGGACTGTAAAGGAAAGAGGACTTGATGGCGCGGCAGTAGTAACTGGTAGCCACACTCCGCCTGAGATTATTGGGTTATTATTTTTCATGCGTGACACCGCTGAGTTCTCGGTTGAAGAATCACTTGAATTTGAAAAGATTTTTTTAGGTAAGCCTGAAGCTGTGGCTTGGAATGAAGTGGGCAAGCTCTCAGAAATTGATGCCCTCGATCTCTACTTCAGAAATGTCCTTAGGTACGTTGATCTTGGAAAGATTGCATCATCAGACTTTAAAGTGATAATGGACCCTGGGAATGGGGCATCAGCTCTTATTTGCAATAAAATTCTTCAAGCTGCCGGTGTCAAAGTGGTTTTGATAAATGGTAGTGTCGACGTAACATATCCTAATAGAGATCCTTACCCTAGACCTGAAGTTCTTGGTGAATTAGCCAGAAGAGTTATTGCAAACAGGGCTGATATTGGGTCTGCAACTGATACGGATGGGGATAGAGCCATATTCGTGGATAGTGAAGGCAAGGTGTTGTGGGGTGATGTTTCAGGGTGCGTTTTTGTTAGAGATGTTTTGAAGAGACACGGGAGCGGAGTTATTGTGGCTCCGATTAATACTTCTCGATTAATCAATTGGGCTTGTGACGTTTATAACGGGAAAATGGAGCATACGAAAATTGGCCCTCCTAACATTGTGAGTGCTCTCAAGAGAGTAAACGCGGTTTTTGGTTTAGAGGAAACGGGGAAGAATATTTGGCCGGAAACCATACTTTACGGTGACTGGGTTCTAGCGACTCTGAGAATGCTTGAGATCATGGCAAGAGAACAAGAATCTCTCTCAGAACTTGTACAAGAGTTTCCTAAATTTCATATGGGGAAGGAGGCAATTCGCTGTCCAGAAATTTTAAAGAATGGGGTAATGATGAACGCTTTGAGAGAGTGGAAGAAGAGGAAAGAGGAAGCTGAAGTGGTTACCATTGACGGAATAAAAGTTATTTATCCAGATGGCTCATGGCTGCTGCTTAGACCTAGCGGCACTGAACCTGTATTTAGAATTTATGCTGAAAGTCAAGATATTAGAAGGATTCAAGAGCTTCTGAAGATTGGCTCGGCGCTGGTCAGAAAATCTTTGTCTTTTTTACTCAAGAGAAAAGTAATCTAAATTAGGTCAAAAAGCAATAATATACGAGACTTTGGAGTGAACTACAATGTTAACAAAGGAGCAGCTAGCTAGGCTGATTGATCATACGCTATTAAAACCAAGTGCAACAAAAGATGATATTAGACGTCTTTGCGAAGAGGCCAAAACTTATGGTTTTTGGTCTGTTTGTGTTAATCCTTTTTATGTAAAATTTGCAGCGGACATTCTTCGCAATAGCGATGTGAGAATTTGCAGCGTAGTAGGTTTCCCGTTTGGAGCTAGTACCACCAAGATAAAAACTTTTGAAGCCGAGAAAGCAGTCGATGACGGCGCAGACGAGATAGACATGGTTATGAATATTGGAGCATTAAAATCCCAGGATTACGAATTTGTGAAGGCGGATATACGTTCAGTTGTTGAGCACGTGAAAGCTGGAAAAGACAAGATTGTAAAAGTGATCATTGAGACTGGATTGCTATCAGAAGATGAGAAAGTTTTAGCCTGTAGACTTGTTAGAGATTCTGGTGCAGATTTTGTGAAGACCTCCACTGGATTCAACGCTCCAGGGGCTACTGCCAATGATGTTAAGCTTATGAGAGATACTGTTGGTCCAAATTTTGGTTTAAAAGCCTCTGGCGGAATAAGAACATATCAGGATGCTGTGAATTTGATTGAAGCAGGAGCCAATCGAATAGGAACTAGTTCAGGGATCGCAATTATTGAAAAAAGATAGCATTTAGCGCGCGCAGAGCATTACATGATTGCCGCCATTATCGCTTTTTGTGAGTGAAGTCTGTTGCCCGCCTCATCGAATACGACACTCTGAGGGCCGTCGATAACTTCATCTGTAACTTCCATTCCGCGATCCGCTGGTAGGCAGTGCATGTAAATGGCTTTGTTGGTCAAATCCATCTTAGCCTGGTCACATATCCAAGAATTGTACTTGCGCGCCAATTCTAGGGCAAGTTGTTTGTCGGGTTGGGCAGGTCCACCCCATGGGCCGGGTAAGGCTGCTCTTGCAGTCCAGCTTTTTGGGTATACAACGTGAGCTCCTTCAAAGGCTTCTTCCATGCTATCGGTTTCTTCAAAACTGCCTCCATATCTGTCAACGTTTTCCCTGCAAAGTTTCATTATTCCGTCTTCTAGTTCGAAGCCCCTTGGTCTGGCGAACACCACGTCCATGCCCATTTTTGTGGCTATCAAACAACAACTTTGGGGCACTGCAAGGGGTTTTAATCCTTCACTGTAAGCCCACGACATGACGAATTTCTTTCCTCTAAATTTGCCAAGATGCTCATCGATAGCTTGTATGTCAGCCATTTCCTGGCATGGATGGTACACGTCATCCTCCATGTTGATTACTGGAATCCTGGCCCATCTAGCAAATTCTTCTATTGTGCGATGGCCACGCCCGTACAGCCATTTAGTTGCATCGCCGTAGATTCTGATGGCAATTGCATCCCCCATTTCGTCAAGAACTCGTGCGACGTCGGCGATCCGCTCGGTTTTGTACGCTTCCTCATCTTCGGGCAGCGCTGGGACATAGATGTCTTGTGGCGAAAGAAAGTGGGCATGCCCTCCTAGTTGTGTCATGCCTGCTTCAAAGCTGTTTCTAGTTCGCAATGATCGGTTGAAGAAGATCATGAAAAGAGTACGGTCCCGAAGGATGTCGGCTGAAGGTTCTCGAGATTTGTATTCTTGTTTCAAGTCCTTTGCCGCTTTTAAGAGTGTTGTCAAGTCTTCTTGAGACCAAGATTGAGTCTCAAGCCAATCTTTACCTTTGAAAATTCCAACATACGATTTCATGAATATGCCCCGATGAAAACCTACCAGTAGCACGTTGAATTTATAAATTTCGCCTTTCAAGACGCATTAAACGTGCTAGTAACAGGTGTAATCGGATTAAGTACAATCTGAAATGGGAAGAGGTTTGGGGGAGGCTCCACCTTGACTTCATCGGAAAAATCCTTCTTCTGAAAGCATGAAAATTCCAAAAAGAGCGTGCGTGACCAGCGAAACAGGCTTAGCTGTGAAGTCAAGAAAGTAGAAATTCCGCGAGCGAGCAGTCTTTTGGTGAGCACAGCATGAGAGAGCTGAATAAATATTAATCCATGTAGGAAATCATGGAATAGAAGAAAAACTCTTTTCTTTCTAGCAACTAAACATGAGATATTTAGAAGCCCGTTGGTGTGCCCCTAAATGTCGTTTGTGACTAAAATTCGATGTGCCCGCTGCGGTGAAGAATACTCTCTTGCAGATAAGTTGTGCATGTGCCCGAAAAAGGATTGTGGCCGTTTAGATATTTACTACGATTATCAAGCTATAGCAGAAAAAGTGAACAAGAAACTTCTGTCTCAGCGAGCGCAAAAACTATGGAAATACTTTGAGTTTCTTCCTGTTGAAAGCAAGAAAAACATTGTTACCCTTGAGGTGGGAGCAACTCCACTCCTAAAAGCAAATAACCTTGCCAAGAAGCTTGACCTAAGAAACCTGTACTTGAAAGATGAAACTCGAAGCCCGACCGGATCATTTAAAGATCGTTCAATGACAGTGGGCGTTTCAAAAGCCGTCGAATTTGGCGTCAAGGCAACAGCCACGGCGTCAAGTGGAAATGCAGCCGCGGCCTTAGCCGCGCATTCTGCCAAAGCAGGACTGAAGTGCTACGCTTTTGTACTTGAATCGGCGCCCGAGGTTAAACTTGCCCAAATTCGCCTATACGGGACAATGGTGATGCGCGTTAAAGCCATGGAAAAAGGCAAGGATCCCACGGTGCAAATGCTCTTAGCAGTTGTTGAAAAGTATGGGTGGTATCCGTGTCCCAGTTTTGGGTCCTTCAATCCTTACCAAGTTGAGGGGCCAAAAACAATTACTTACGAGATAGTTGAGCAGTTGGGTTGGCAATTGCCGGATTGGGTTATGGTGCCAACAGGTTCAGGCTGCCTTCTTACTGGGATCTGGAAGGGGTTTAAAGATTTCCGCAATCTCGGTTTCATCGAGTCAGCGTCCAAATTAGCCGCTATACAGCCGGAAGGCTGTGCTCCCCTTGTAAGAGCCTTCAAACAGAATAAGGGTCCTTTTGAAATAGAACCGTGGGGCTGTGTTAATACTATTGCTAGCGGACTGACAGACGTTTTCCCTTGGGACGGAGATGCTTCACTTGTCGCTTTGAGAGAAACTGGCGGAACTGCTGAAACCGTTTCTGACAAGGAAATCCTCGAAGGTCAAAAACTCCTGGCTTCAACCGAAGGAATATTCGCCGAACCAACAGGAGTTGCTTCTCTCGCTGGGCTAGTCAAACTGGCTAAGGAAGGCAAAATCAAGAAAGACGAAATCGTAGTTGTCCTAGTAACTGGAAGCGGATTAAAGGACCCTAAAGCCGTAATGAGCCGATTTAGAAAAACCCCAACGATCAAGCCGGATCTGAAAGAATTTGAAGCCGTAGCGAAACTCGAACAGGCAAAAACAAAACTAAAATAATATCTCTCTTGTAGCTCGCGCTACTTAGCGAGTGCTGATGCGCGCGCTAACTATGGGCAGAGATTCGCGCTCGCGAAGTAGGAGCATCCGTAGAAGATATGCTTGTAGATTAACCTCTATCAAAATAGAACAGAGACCTTAATCCGAAGTTTTTTATAAAGGAAGCAAATTGACTTATCCTAGGTTTTCAAGTTGACTAGCATTCTCATAAAGAACGGCTATTTGGTTACTCTAGACAAGAACAGAATGATAATCAGGGACGGCGCTGTGGCAATAGAAAACGGCGAGATCGTCAACGTTGGGAAAACCGTTGATGTCAAGAGGAAATACAACGGAGAAATAGAGATTGACGCCACCCACAAGATTGTGATGCCAGGCTTTATAGACTGTCATGTGCACCTAGCCCAAGCCTTGATTCGTGGCGTGGAGGACAATAGAAGGCTGATCTCATGGTTAAACGAGAGAATATGGCCTCTTCAAGGCGTATACGACGAAGAAATTGGAAGAACCAGCGCCCAACTGTGCTGCCTAGAAATGATCAAGAGCGGAACCACATGTTTTGCTGAGACCCTGATCCAAACCCGGTACGGTTTCGACGAAATAGCCAAGGTCGTCAGCGAGATGGGAATGAGAGCAGCCTTGGCCAAGACAATAATGGAGGCAGCAGGATACGCGGCAGAGGAGCAAGCCATCGCAGAGGGGATGAGGGAAAGCAGAGAAGAATCCACAAGAGAGGCAATGGTCATGATAGAAAAGTGGCACAAAGCAGGGAACGATCGCATAAGAGTTTGGTTTGGCCCTCGTCCCCCAGGTGCCTGCAGTCCTGATTTGTTCAGGGAAGTCAGCGAGCTTTCAAGGAAATACGGGACAGGTGTCAACATACACCTAGCGGAAGTAAGAGAAGACGTTGCATACCTGAAGGAAAGGTTCGACAAAACCCCTATGGAATTCATGAACGAAGTTGGATTGACGGGTCCGAACATCATGTTAATCCATGCGGTCTGGTTAACGGACAAAGACATCAAACTTCTAGCCCAAACAAAAACCAACATTTGTCACTGTCCCTCCTCCAATATGAAACTGGCATCGGGCTTCGCTAGGGTTCCAGAAATGTTGGAAGCAGGTGTGAATGTCGCTTTGGGCTGCGATGGTGGTGTTAGCAACGACTGCTATGACATGATCAGGGAAATGAAAATAGCAGCTCTGATACACAAGGCTAGACTCCAATCGCCCACAGCCGTGACAGCCGAGCAGGCAATTGAGATCGCCACTATTAACGGCGCGAAGGCTTTGTCTTGGGACGACAAGATAGGGTCCTTAGAGGTGGGGAAGAGGGCTGACATTATTTTGATTGACGCGAAGAAGCCTCATATGGTTCCCTACAGAAATCTTCCTTCGAACCTGGTTTATTCAGCTGTAGGATCCGATGTCGATACGGTTATTATTGACGGGAAGATCGTTATGGAGAAGCGGGTGATTAAAACTATTGACGAAGTCCCCGTCATTGAGAAAGCTCTTGAACTAAGCGAGAAAGTAGATGAAAGAGCTGGAATCACGATTAGACCAAGGTGGAAAGAGTTCTAACTTCTACGATCGCTTTAATTTCGACGAAGTTTAAATTAGCAGGTACGCTTAATGCTCTCATTTTTAAAGGAAGACGCAACTTTATTATAACTTGTGGTTAGTCCACAGAAGGACATAACTGAATAAAAAAGGTAGCAGTCGTCGCGCGCACTGGTGATAAAAAATGATTGATCTTTCAATTGAGATTTCTGGGATCTGTTTTAAGAATCCTGTTATGAACGCTGCAGGGCCAGCAGGGAGAGATGGAAATGCCTTGAAAGTGGTAGCAGCACATGGGGCAGGCGGGTTGGTTACGAAAACCATTAGCGACACTCCGGCAAAGGTTCCTAGACCATGCTTAGCGATTCTCGATAGAAGAATAGCTCACCCTAAGGGGCTCTTAAACGTTGAAACTTGGTCCGATATTCCTTATCGTCAATGGGTAGAAAAGGAACTTAAAATCGCGCTTGAGACAGGATTGCCCCTTATAGCTAGCGTTGGATACCTTCCTGAGCAGATTAAGAAAATTGCTGATCTGATAGAAAATTGTGGTGTCCATGCAATTGAATTCTCAACGCATTATCTGGGGAAAAGGCCGATAGTTGAAGTAGCAAAAGTCTTGAAAGAAGAGGTAGACATACCTGTATTTGCGAAGCTTAGCCCCCAAGGTGCCAAGATCGCTATGTTTGCTAAGGCAGCGGAAAAAGCAGGAGTCGATGGGATCGTAGCCATAAACTCTTTTGGTCCCTGCCTCCATATTGACATAACCACAGGAAAACCCTATCTGGGTGGAGAAAACGGATACGGTTGGATTTCAGGACCAGCCTTGAAGCCGCTAGCAATAAGATGCGTCGCAGAGGTTGCCCGAACCGTCAGAATCCCCGTGATAGGGGTCGGCGGGGTAATGAGCGGTGAAGATGCCGTTGAACATTTTATGGCTGGCGCAACAGCAGTTCAAATATGCACAGGGGCTATCTTAGAAGGGCCAAGCATATACAGCAGGGTCGTTAAAGAAATTGAAGAGTTCATGAAGAAGAATGGATATAGCTGCATAGGTGATATACGGGGAATAGCTCTCAAGCATCTTCCAAAAGAAGTTCTTCGAACTCACAGCGTGTCGCCGAAGGTTGATGAGAAAAAATGCACCGGATGTGGGGTGTGCATCAGGACGTGCGTATATAATGCGCTTGCCTTGAATAAGGGCATCAAAAAAACTATTGTTTCTGTTGATGGGAAAAAATGCTATGGATGCGGGTTATGCGTCAGCCTGTGTCCAGTTCATGCCATAACCTTCGGGAATAACTGCGCCCCGTCAACATGAGAACAAACTGCATAACCATCAAGCCTACCAATGCCTCAACTGTGTGGTCTGTAGCCCTTCCTTATTTAAAGGGGGAAGACCATGTTTCAAGTGATCGAGGAGGACTGAAGATGCGAACTAATCATTTTCCTTTGAGAGCCTTCAGGACTCTTTCTGGGGTGAATGGCGTTTCACAAAGCCTTACGCCAACGGCTTGGCTGATAGCGTTGGAAATAGTCGGTAGAGGTCCATTAATATTTACTTCACCTAATGTTTTTGCACCATAGGGGCCGGTTGGCTCAAAGCTTGGGACTAGAATAACTCTAATCTTGGGGATGTCCAAAGCAGAGAATATTTTGTAAGACTCAAATGACGGATTGAGTGTTCTACCAACATTGTCAAAAAAGAACTCCTCGGTAAGAGCGTAGCTTATGCCGTTCACTATCGCTCCTTCTGCTTGCCCCTCAGCAAGCTTAGGGTTGATTGCCGTCCCGCAGTCGACAGCTGCCACGTAAGAGATCACCTTCACCTGCCCTGTCTCAGTGTCTACTGCAACCTCTGCAAAGTGGGCCGCAAAAGTTTGTGGAGGCACCTTGCTGAGACTGGATGCCGTAGCAGCTATCTGGAACTGATTCCTGTTATATAGTGCACTCCTTATTATCTGACTGAACTGCAACACTTTGCCGCTCTTGCTGGAGACAACGGCCTTGTTTTTGACAACCAAATCTCCCTCGGGTTCTCCAATCATGTCCGCCGCTACTCTCAAAATCTGCTCTTTAATTTTTTCAGCAGTTTTGAGAACAGCCATTCCTGAGAGGTAAGTGGTGCTTGACGCGTAGGCCCCTTTGTCGTATGGAGTGATGTCCGTATCTGTAGAATGCAAGATTACATCGTCGATGGGTATGCTAAGGGTCTCGGCGAAGATTTGAGCCAACACTGTATCAGCTCCAGTCCCAATGTCGGCAGCCCCAACTAAAAGGTTGAATGAGCCATCTTCGTTCATCTTTGCAGATGCTGCTGCCATGTCAACCAAGGGAACTGTGCCACCTTGCACAATGCAGGACATGCCAACGCCGAGTTTGATAGGTCCGTCGGGCTGATACTTGTACCGCTTGCGCTTCTCCTTCCAACCAAAAATCTCCGCACCTTTTTCGATACACTCGGGTAATGAACAACTCTCAACTATCATCTCAACGCCTCTTCCCGTTTCGCTCAAAGCTGTGAAAATAGGAGAGGTATCCCCTTTTCTGATTGTGTTCATCTTCCAGAAGTCCACTGGATCCATTCCGATTGCGTTTGCCATCTCGTCCATCATGACTCCCATTGGAAAAGATGCTTGGGTTACTCCGTAGCCTCGATAAGCCCCGCCCCTTAGAAGGTTGGTATATACGGTATCTCCTATCCACTTGATGTTGTCACAGCGATAAAGCGGCAGGGCCTTAGCACATGTATTGCTCAGCACGGTCATCCCGTGAGAGCCGTAAGGTCCAGCATTACTCAGAACTCGTAGGTAAATTGCAGAGAGTGCTCCGTCCTTTTTAACGCCTGCCTTAGCCCACATTACCATCGGATGTCGTGTCCTTGACGAAACGAAGACCTCCTCTCTCGTATACGCTAATCTGACTGGGCGCGTTGTTCGCATAGTTAATGCTGCACACACGTGCTCGATGACTACCTCCTGCTTTGACCCAAATCCACCACCAACGCGCGGCTTGATTACACTTATCATCCTCTCTGGAATCTGCAGGCACTGGGCGACTATTCTGCGGACATGAAATGGGACTTGAGTACTGGTGCGAATAACAAGCCGTCCAGTGGGATCAAAGTAGCAGATACAAGTATGAGGCTCCAAGGCGCAGTGCTGCTCATAGTGGGTTTTGAACTTATGCTCAGTGACGAAATCAGCCTCCTTTATCCCTCGCTCAAAATCTCCAACATCCAAGTCAATATGGGCTAAGTGGTTATGCTTAGGGTCATAAAACACTGGTATCAAATATCTGCAATCTGGCTCATCATGTATAACCGGAGCGTCCTCATCCATGGCCATTTCAGGGTCTAGAATCGCAGGTAGAGGCTCGTAGTCAACCTTGATTAATCCTAGTGCCCTAGTAGCGATTTCCTCACTCTCGGCCGCCACGACCGCCACTCTATCCCCCACATAGCGAACTTTGTTGTCAAACAAGACAGTATCATAAGGAGAAGCCTCAGGCCAGCTCTGCCCCGCCTCAGTATGGATCACGCGTGGCACATTCTTGTAACAAAGTACAGCGCGGACACCAGTAAGGGCCTCAGCCGCACTCGTGTCGATGTTTCTGATCTTGGCATGGGCATAGGAGCTCCATAGAATTCTTGCATGGAGCATCCCTTTAAGCTCGATGTCATCCGTGAAGAGGGGTTTCCCTAAAACAAGAGGGAGAGCATCCACCTTTGCGACACTTTTCCCAACAATACTAAATTCTCGCATTTCATCCTACCTCCTCATGCGTTTTGCAGCAAGCTGAATTGCTTCAATTATCTTCACATACCCCGTACAGCGGCAGAGGTGTCCTCCTATCGCTCTTTTGATATCGACTTCTGTCGGGTTCGGGTTCTTGTCCAGCAGAGCCTTGGCCGACAAGACCATCCCAGGTGTACAATAGCCGCATTGAACAGCTCCTGCCTGAACGAATGCTTCCTGCAACGGGTGTGGATTCTTATCTGTGCCAATCCCTTCTATTGTAGTGATGTTTTTCTTGTCAGCCATAACTGCAAGCATCAAACACGAGAGGACGGGTTTCTCCTCCATTAGTATAGTACAAGCTCCGCACTCACCAGTGCCGCACGCGTACTTCGTTCCAGTTAACCCTAAATCCTTGCGTATAACATCTAGGAGTAAATCCTTTGTATTCACAGCAAGTTTTCTCTTCTCCCCGTTAATTGTGAACTCTATTTCCTTTTTCATCTTTTCAACCTACCCTTGCTCTTTCAAGGGCTTTAGTTAATGCACGCATGACCAACACTTTTGTGACTTCCGTCTTATAGTAGGGAGAACCCCGTATTGAAGTTGGTCTGCAACTCATCTTCTTGCACGCCGCTTGAGCCGCCTCCCTCAAAAGGCTCTCGTCTGGAATATTACCTTCCAACAAGGCTTCTGATTCTCTTGACCTAAATAAGGTAGGTCCTACACCCCCACCAACTACTATTCTTGCTGCTTTGCATTTCCTATCGTTTCCCAAAGTAAGGCGTACGGCCGTGTTCACTGTGGCCAAATCTTCAGAGGTCTTTCCGAGCTTTAGGAAGGCTGTTCCAGAGTGGGTAGGAAGTGTTTTTACTTGAACCTCTTTCAATAGCTCGCAGCACTCCAATTTCGTTTTTCTGATGCCCACTGGGAACTCTTCTAAGTTCATTGCCCTTTCACCACTCTGACAAGCTATTCTTATCGTAGCGTCTAAGGCAACAAGGGCTGGCGGGAAATCGGCGGAGGGAAGCGCATTGCATATGTTACCACCTATAGTGGCCATATTCCTGATTTGAACTGTGCCCATGGCCGATGCAGCTTCCAACAGAAGGGGGTATTTTTCCTTGATCAATCCGGACTCCTCGATTTCTCTAAAGGTTGTTCTGGCGCCTATATGAAGTCCACTCGCATCCTCTACGAGGTAAGCCAAGTTGGGGATTTTGTTGAGACCAATTAAGTACTTCGGACTAATTCTCCCTTTTTTCATGTCAACGAGCACATCCGTCCCACCTGCAATCACCTTAGCTTCCTCTCCGTACTTTGTGAGTATAGTTATCGCCTCAGCAACCGTTTCGGGCTCGAGGTACTCAAAGTTGTTAATTAACACCCTCGAGTTCGCGCTCATTCCATCACATTCTTCCATTGTTGTTAAGAAATTTGGCTTAATCTTTTTATAGATTGTGCAAGAATTAGCGATAAAATGCGGTTGAGAACATTGATTGATGGAACTGCTGCTATCCTCATTACTGATTCTCCTTAATGGGTTTGTGATAATTGATTTTCGTTACTGAATTATGAATGAGTTAAACTTTTCTAATGGAACCTTTATTTTTGTGTTAAGCAGATGAGGCGATAGCCGTAACAATCCATTTAAAAGTTAAATTGATGCCCGTCCTCAGGCGTACGCGGGATAAGCCTATTTTTGATCTGGAGCTAGCTGATGATGCGACGGTCAAGACGATGCTGGCAGAGTTAGGATTCAAAGATGATGAGATGAATCATCTTTGGATATTCGTAAATAACAAACTCGAGCGACTAGAAAAGAACCTAAGAGATGGAGACGATGTTTGGGTTGGCATAGTAGTTGGAGGAGGCTGAATGGAATTCCATTACTTCCAGTGTTGTCATGGGTTTGATGTCATAGAAGATCTAGTCAAATTAGGCTTGAAAAAAGTTTCCTAAACGCAATAACAATGGAATCTCATTTTGGAAAACTTTTAAATAACCATCTTAATCAAGGCTGAGTTGTGGATACTCATGGTTCTAAGTAATGATGAAAAAGCACTTAGAAATATCAAATCCAGATTTCTCGGTCACTTTTGTAATCCAAAAGAAGTAAGCATAACGAAAGACGGTCTGTTAAGCGTTGATTTCGTCAATAAAATAGTTGACATTTCATTGTTCACAGACATCAGTGATATAATTTTGAAACCTCTATATATTGGAAAAATCAATAAAGTTGCAGCTCCCGAAACCTCTGGGTTCTACATCGCACCTATAGTTGCTTCCTCCCTCAATGCACACTTTATTCCCATCAGAAGAGGCTCTCACGTTCCAAAAACATGGGACAGCTACATCAAGAGTGACTTACTGATTATTTCAGCAACAAAGGGTTTTGGAGAACATTTCATCATACCGTACGGGGGTATAGAGCCTCAAGATAAAGTGCTTCTATTCGATGATTTCTTAAGAACAGGGAATGCCATGCTAGGAGGAGTAAACCTGATTTCTAAGGCTGGAGGAAAGGTTGTTGAGATACTAGCGGTTATCGATAAATCTTATGAAGAGGGTCGAGAGCGTTTGGAAAAAGAGGGGCACACAGTAAGATCTTTGATAAGTATCCAGAATTACGAAGTCCTGAACAGCAAAAAAGCAAGACTTTACATACGAGAACTACTTTTTGAAAAATTTGACCTGAGGGAAAAATTTGTTGATGTCGCATTACGGGAAATCTGAACTGCCCAAAAGCGTGCGCTTTGCTGTCCATTTCATTGTTTTAGTAGAAGACTGTTATACAATACGTTAGGGACAATGGAACGAGAGATAAATATTGCGCCATAGTTGAAGGAGGGCTTGTCCATGTTGAAGGGGGAGAGGAAATCCGTGCGGATGGTTATGAAAACATGCAGAACGCGCGCTATGCTCTCCTCCAACTGCTATTTCGACAGTGCCACAATGGAAAGGTTTTTTTGGCGTACGCCATTTTTGTCTTATGACGAAAAGAAAATGACAAAATTGGCTGTCGTCGCCATCGGTGGCAATTCGCTGATTAAAGATAAAAATCATCAGACTGTGCCGGACCAATTTGAGGCCACGCGAGAGACCTGCGCTCATATTGCCAGTATGATAGAACAGGACTGGAACGTGGTCATAACCCATGGCAACGGCCCTCAAGTGGGCTTCATCCTTCTACGTTCAGAATTGGCAAGCCATGTACTGCATACTGTGCCGCTTGATTCCTGCGGAGCTGACACCCAAGGGGCCATCGGCTACATGATTCAGCAGTGTCTATACAACGAGTTCAAGCGGCGGGGCATAAAAAAGCAGGCGGTCACCGTAGCAACCCAAGTGCTTGTCGACCAGAATGATTCAGCCTTTCAGAACCCCACTAAACCCATAGGACCCTTTTATGATAAGGAGAAGGCTGAACGGTATCGCGATGAACGGGGCTGGAACATAATGGAGGATGTCGGACGTGGCTGGCGGCGGGTGGTGCCATCGCCCATACCTCTACGCATTATCGAACAAGACGCTATTAAAGCCCTCATTGACCAAGGGTTTGCAGTTATTGCTGTGGGCGGCGGGGGCATCCCAGTTATCGAGGAAAACGGAAAATTAAAGGGTATAGAGGCGGTCATCGATAAGGACTACGCCTCGGCTCTACTTGCCATAGGCATAAAGGCAGACCTATTCTTAATCTCCACAGCTGTAGAAAAGGTAGCCCTCAACTTTGGTAAATCCAACCAAAAGTGGCTAGATAGAATGACCCTACACGAAGCAAAAAAATACTATGAAGAAGGACACTTTCCCCCGGGCAGCATGGGCCCTAAAATCCAAGCAATAATAGATTTCCTCGAAAATGGAGGAAAAAAAGCCCTCATCACAAATCCAGAGAACATCGAACGAGCGTTGCAAGGAAAGACTGGTACACAAATTTTACATTAAGTGGTCGACATTCTGCCCATGGTCAGGGCCAACGTGGCCATCTTAGTGTACAAGCCATTTTCCGCTTGATCGTAAATCACAGATTTGGGGCTATCCATAACCTCGTCCGTTGCCTCCTCGCCTCGAAGAACGGGTAACACATGGGTCACGATTGCACGCTTGTCCATAAGATCGACTAGTCTCCGCGTAAGCGACCAGTCTCTAAATGTATCGTGTATTGCAGCTTCTTTTTCTACGCCGAACTCGGATGCGCCTACTTTGAGCAACGCCGTGCTGGCCCAGTTTCTTGGAAACACGACGTGGGCTCCCTCCAAGGCTGTCATATAGTCATAGCTCACTTCAAAGCTTCCACCGCTTTCAGCGGCGTTCTTTTTCGCAGCTTCTACTATTTTTGGGTCAATCTCAAAACCAGGCGGATGGGCCAGAACTACATCCATTCCGAACCGCGTCATAATTAAGGCTTCTTCTTGGATGCTGCACCTTCCTCTAAATGTTTTTGAATAACCCCACATGATCACGTATTTTTTTCCTAGGACTTTTCCTAACTTCTCCTGAACAGTCATTAAGTCGGCTAATCCCTGCGTAGGATGATAGGTGCAGCACGCCATGTTAATCACTGGAACCTCGCTATGTTTGGCGTATTCCCTGACGACGCTGTTGCCAAGCCCGTACTTGTAGTCTATTGTGGCATCCAGTATGCGTATGCCAATCCCATGCCCGTATTTCTCATACATTTTTGCAACATCTTTAACGGCTTCACCCGCCCCAATCCTAGTTGTACTCACGTCAATGTAGGCTGCGTGTCCCCCAAGAAGGGTCATGCCAGCCTCAAATGCTGCTCGGGTTCTCGTAGAAGGGGCGTAGAAAACAATGAAGAAGTTCTTTTTTTCCAAGAGGCTTGGTAACTGCTCTCCTGAGCGATATTTCTTCTTGAATTCCGTAGCCAGTCTAAGGGATTCTTCAATCTCCTCTCTTGTCCAATCTTGGGTGGATATTAGGTCCCTTCCGAAAAGCTTTATACGAGACATTTCACCAAGGCCACCGCAACTTTGACTTGACACTCTTTAGATTTATGATTTTAGGTTGAAACTCTTTTATAACGCTGTCTTCGCTACCATCCTCAATGATTGCACGTCCTTCGCGCGCGCGAGTTCTATTGAAAACCTCAAAGAAATGTTTCATCAGCAACTGGCATAAAAGAGGTAAAAGGTAGAGATAAGAGCTACGCTTTACAAAATTCCTAAAATGTCCATTTGTGGCCTAACCTCTTCGAGCCTCCTCCATAATTGTGCAGCTGTCTTCTGAGCGATCTTCTCCGCCTCTTCTTCGTTCACGGTTAATACCTTTCTATTCTCCATGAGCAGCTTTCCATCGACGACAGTTGTCTCTACGTCGTCTCCGTCAACCGTGTTGACGAGGTGGCCATAAACACTTTGAGAGGTTAAAGGCGTCGGCAAGATGTCAGGTTTTATTATGATCATATCTGCCTTTTTTCCAACCTCTATTGAGCCGATTTCTTTTTCAAGTCCGTAAAGTTCCGCCCCTCTGATTGTGGCCATTTCAATTGTCTGCAACGGAGTTATGACCCTTGGGTCCCTTTCACAAACCTTGTGAAGCAGATAAGCTGCTCTCAGGTTTTCGAAGCCGTCGAATATGTAGCCGTCGTTTCCTAGTCCAATAGGTATCATCATCTCTAACATTTTGGGCACGGGTGCAACACCAACAGCATTTAGCATGTTTGACATGGGGTTATGGACGACCTTGGCTCCCGTTTTGACCAAAATTTCTAACTCGTTATGGTTTATGTTTACGCAATGGGCCAAGACCACATCTGGTCCAAGGAGGCCTACGCCATAAAGTCTTTCAATGGTTTGTTTACCGTATCTTTCCATGTTGTGGTAAACATCAGAGAGGCCCTCTGACACATGCATTGTTATTGGAACCTTGTGTGTATTGGCTAGCTCCCTGACCCACTTAATCAGGTCGTCGGAAACGGTGAAACTTGCGTGGATACTGAACATTCCCCGAACCTTGCCCTTGCCCCCAGTCTTTTTGATGAACCTTACGTTCTCTTTAACTCCCCTTCTGCCTTCTTCCCTACTGTGGCGTTCGGTGGCCTCATAGGCTATTATACCCTTAATGCCGACTTCCTTGACAGCCTTAGCAATATGATCTAGCACTTTTTCGATGGAATTGGGCCCTGAGTAGGTGTCGACGAAGAAGGTTGTGCCTGTTTTCAAGAACTCTAGGCAGCCAACAAGGGCGCTCGCATAAGCATCTTGATAATTCATTGCCTCATCAACGGGCCACCAAACCCTCTGAAGAATCTGCGTAAAGTCTGCCGGCGGCTTCATTTTGGCGAAGAGGGGCGCCCCTCTCAGTAGTATGCCGTATAAGTGAGTGTGCGAACATATAAGGCCTGGCATAACAATTTTCCCCGAAGCATCGATGACCTTCTCGACATCGACGCGCCTTGAAATATCACTTGTTTTCCCGACGGCGACTATGTGGTCGCCTTCAATGGACACAGCCCCGTCTTTGAGGACACGTCTTTTTTGGTCCATTGTTAAAACGAGGCCATTTTTGATGAGCATGTTTGCCATAATACATCCGTCATTAGGTTTTTATTTTGCAATGTTAATATGTTCTAAATCAAGTGGTCGTATTTAAACGAAAGGTTGGGAAACCTTCCTTGAGTGTGAAGGAGATTCTTATTATAGGTCCAGAGAAGTGCACCAATTGTCGGGTTTGCGAACTCGTTTGCTCCTTTTATCACAACAAAAGTTTTAATCCTAAGCGCTCAAGGATAAGAGTACTCATGGACGATGAAAAGGGCATATCAATTCCCATGGTTTGCCAACAATGCGACGCGCCATTATGCCAAGAGGCATGTCCTGCTGAGGCTATATACCGCTATGGAGCCACAGGGACCATGTTTAGCGCGCGCTCATAAACCTGAATGTAATGCTAGACGAGCATTATGAGCTCAGAGGGTGGGACAAGGAGACGGGAGGTTATAGAAAGGAGTACTTTGAAGAGGCTTGGCTTGAAGAAGGAGCTAGGAATGATTCGTTGAGCGTGGTTATGGTGTTGTGGAGAACGCATCATGAAAAATAAGGTGGATTTGCTTGTGAAAGGAGGGATGATAGCCACATCCCGCGGGCTCCTAAAGGCTTGCATTGCCATTGAAAACGGCGTAATTGTGTCAGTGTGTAAGGAGCCTATGGCCCCGAAGGCCGACGAAATCTTGCACGTTGAAGAGAAAATTGTAATGCCTGGCGTCATCGACGCTCACGCCCACATTCATGACAGAAAATTCGCATACAAGGAGGACTTTGAAACAGGCTCTAAAGCCGCCTCGGCAGGCGGGGTTACAACCTTCATTGACATGCCTCTAACAAGTCCTGTGGACAACAAGGAGAGGGTTCTCGAAAAGGTCAGAGCAGGTGAAAAGTTATCCCATGTTGACTTCAGCCTCCACGCCGGGATGATGAATGAGAAAAACATAGAGAACATCCCAGAAATTGTTGCAGATGGTGTTAGATCATTCAAGGTATTCACGTGCGCCCCTTATGGTGTATCCGACGAAACTATACTCCATATACTGGAAATGGCTAGGGAACACGACTCCATCGTAAACTTTCACGCCGAAAACGATGAAATAATATCCCGCATGCACAGGATTATGGAGAGCCAGGGACGCATGGACCCCTTGGCGCATCACGAGGCCAGGCCGAATCTGGCCGAACAGGAGGCCGTTACTCGAGTTATCTCGTTCGCCAAGCTTGTGGATGAAGATATCCATATATCACATATGTCCACACGGCAGGCTTTGAGGTCAGTTTGGAGTGCTAAGAATGAAGGCGTAAGAGTGACGGCCGAGACCTGCCCCCATTATTTATTTTTCACAAAACAAGATGTTCAGCGCCTAGGGCCCTACTTGAAAGTTAATCCTCCTTTAAGGAGTGACGAAGATGTGGCAGCCTTGTGGTCAGGCCTAAAGAAAGGCGTGGTTGACATTATAACTTCGGAGCATGCTCCAGGTACACGCGAAGAAAAGGAGGTAGGGTGGTCTAACATTTGGGAGGCTTGGGGGGGCATTCCATCTGTAGAGACCATGCTTCCTCTCCTCCTGAGCGAAGGGATCAACAAGCGGAGGTTGACGCTTCCCGATATTTGCCGAGTTTTATGCGAGAATCCAACTAGAATTTTTGGGCTTTATGGCAAGAAAGGGGACATAGCGCTAGGCTTTGATGCTGATCTCGTGGTCGTTGACTTGAACCTTGAAAAAAAGGTTTCAGCCGAAAGGCTGCACTATAAGGTTAACTGGACGCCCTACGAGGGCTCCATTTTCAAGGGATGGCCTGTAACCACAATTGTAAGAGGCCAAGTTGTTTACGACGGCGAATCCGTTGTCGGTAAACCAGGTTACGGCAAGTTCATGCCCATGGGACTGAAACCACGCCATACATTTACGCAGACCTAGCTTGCATAGGTTGCCGGAGTGCGCGCTCTCTCCCATATTGTGGCAGTCGAGGGCCAATGCTAAAGTATTCGCTATGTTACGGATCGCCGATTCTGTTCTTATAGACATGGACAACGTATTCACGGTCTAATGCGCTCTACTTATGTTGGTAAGGCTATGACTGTTAAAGTTCTATATCCTGCCCTTCCTGTGCTTCCTGTGACGCACCATTGTATTTTAATAGTGTATGTTCCAGCATTTGCTGATCTGAAGAAACAGTAGGAATATGAGTTATAGTCTAAAGCAGGCATTAAATGAACCAGGCCGGGAGAGGCTACCGCATCACCCACCCTGGCTTGTACAAGTATTGCTTGACTTGCGTTATCATTCTTAGCTTCGGCACTGAATACTATTAGCAAGCGACTTGTTCTGTTTATTTTCAAGCTTAGGGACATACCGGCCATGTCAACCCAATCCAACGAAGTTGTTGAAGCGCTAGCGGTGCTAGATGTTGAGGCGAACGGGATTGCATAAGGCGCAAGTTTTCGATCTGTCACAGCGTAGTCGGCTATTTTAGCTGTTGTGACGGCACCATCAACAATTTTAACAGTGGTGACAGCATCTGTAGCTAAGTCTGCTGCTATGATTGTCCCATCTAATATCTTAGCAGAGGTTACTGCGCCGTTAGCTAATTTAACCGTTACAATTGCATCATCTGCAATTTTGTCTGTCGTAACCGCTCCATCTGCGATTTTTACTGTGATAATAGAGTCGTCAGACAAGTCTAGCGCTGTTATATTTCCGTCCAGAATCTTTGCAGATGTTACAGCGTTATTAGCTATTTTGGTTGTTATTATTGCGTTATCCGCTATCTTTCCACTCGTAATTGAGCCATCAGCTATTTTCAAGGCGGTTACTGCACCAGTAGCTAAATCTTCTGCTGTGATTGTTCCATCTAATATCTTTGCGGATGTAATCGATCCATCTGCTAGTTTAATAGTCATGACAGCGCCGTCTGCTATTTTTTCCGTGGTGATTGAGTTATCAGCTACCTTGATTGTTACGATGGAGCCATCAGCTAGGTCCACTGCCCTTATTGTCCCATCCAGTATCTTGGCTGATGTTACTGAGCCTTCTGCCAACTTTGTTGTGACTATTGCTTCGTCAGCAATTTGAGTAGTCTTGATCTGAAAGATGTTTGGACCAACATAAACGAGGGCCAAGGTTGTTGCCAACGATAGAACCCAAGCGACAATGATTATGGGAATGGCGTTCCTTATTGGAATTGCTCCTTTAAACATTTTTTCCTCATCCTATATGTTCAATAATATCGCATTGAAGATAAATATAAGGCTCTTCCGGTTATCTCCACCTCAGAAGGGTTGCTGGGCACCCGCCAAACATGGACTGTAGCTTTACAAAGTAGATTTTCGATGAGCAAAGTATCTAATATTGCATCGCAGATTGAGCCGAAAATAAAAGAGCAATTTGCAGGCATAAGAGTGACTGTTTACATGGAGCCTGAACTAGCTTGACAAATAGTAGATTTAAAAAAAGGGGTGTATTGTTAGCTAAGGTCGATTTGCTTTATGGGAGCCAGTGTTTCAAGGTCGTTGAGTTTTACTTTTTTGCCAGAGACTGTGTAGAGCACATTTTCGATGTAGAGTGCCCTATTTATCCATAAATTACTGTCTTGTAGGTCTTCACTGCGTTCCAGATGAGTAACGTTGCCAGTTAGCACGAAGCCTTCTGTTAGAGTTATTTTGAACACCAAGGCTCCTTGCCACACAAATTGTCCGTAATCGACAGCAGGAGGGGCAACTAATGTCTCATTGGCCTCTGCAGCAGGACCCGTCGTAGCATTGATAGGCGGTGTTGCAGGTGTGGGTGGAATCTCTTTCCCAGGTATCTCAGTGATCTCGGCAACCGTGGCAGGTATGACGAGAAGATTCATTGATTTATCGAAGAGGAATGCCTTGTGATCCCACAGAATTGGAGTGTCTGTTCCTCTGTCGCCGATCACGTATTTTGCCAGTTGTTTTGGATCGTTAACATCGGTGACGTCGAAGAGGGATAATTTAACTCCTTGATACCACGCGAAATCTCCCTCGGTTGCCTCTACTGTCTCTTTGCCAACGCCGATTAAGTGGGTCTCGTCGTACATGTGCAAATAGTCAGAGTATCCAGGGATTTTCAACGCGCCGAGAACCTTCGGTTTTGTGGGCTGACTTAGATCTATTACAAACAGCGGGTCCACTTTTTTGAAGGTCACCAAGTAGCATTTGTCACCCATGAATCTCGCCGAATGCAGGTTTTCTCCGGGCGCAAGTTTTTCTATTCTGCCAGCAATGCTCAAGTCCGTGTCTAATACGTAGATGTTGTTTTGCAGAACTTCGTTAGTCCAGGTTGTGGTCGCTACTCTGAAGTAGCCTTCATGTTCATCCATCGAAAACTGGTTAAGAACGAATCCGGGAACCTTTCCTTGCGCGTCGCAGTTGAGAGTGCTTTTCTCTATATGGACTCGATAGACTGAGGTCTCTCCCTCCGGCTCTTGAAAAGTCACATAAATGTTGCTCAGCGAGACGTACATTGTGCTTGCTCCGCCCATCATGATTGTCATGTTAGTCGGCTCTTGCTCATCCTTCATGATATTCATGGCGACGATCGTTGTAAACGTGAAGTAACTATCAGAGACATTGGAATAGTAGATTTGAGAGGCATCAAGATCCGCAGTTTTTTCATCTTCGTAGAATTTTGGAAGTATGACCGTTTCGTTTATTATGTAGGCTGGCTGGCTCATTACAGCATAGACGTACTCGCCTATCATTCTGGAACTGAAGTAGCTGCCGCTTACCATGACGTTTCTTGTAAGTTTGGGTTTCAACCTATCTGAGACGTCATAGACGTTTATGAATGTCTTTACGCCCTCCGGAGATGGTCTCCACATGAAGGTAGATGGTTTGTCAGGTGCTCCAACGGGCTCTTTATAGGCTACATATGAACTACCCAAAACTGCCAGCTTGTTGCTGTCTTCGCTTATGAAGACCCCTGCCAAGTATGCATCTTCAAAAGGAATCTTTGAAAGCAACTCAGCTTCCTCAGATGGATAGGCTTTCAGAATGAAGACAGTGTTGTTTGCAACCAAGTAGATATAGGCGCCATCTGTCTTGACGATGTCTGCTTCGTCGACTCCTGCAACTTGAATGTTCGTGGTTGAATATCCCCCCCCGCCTTCAGCGGCAGGGCTTGGGACTGGAGTGCCAGATTTCTGAGCCCCAAAAAAGTTAACATCCAAAGGCCCAAGGTATGGGAAAACGTTGTTTCCTTGTGTTTTTGTCATCAAGAAACTTTTCAGTTCATCGTATGAAGAGAATCTTTGCAGTGCGCTGATTGTGGGAACGAATGGAACAACGCCAAAGTTGTAGCAAAGTGCTCCCAAGGTTAAAGCTCCAAGAATAGCTATGATTGCGTAAACCTGTATCTTTTTACTAATCTCTCTTTGCATCATTCTTCACCTAGCTAGACTAATATCACGATTTTATTTTATCCTAAGCCCTAGTACATTTTGTCCAATAATTAGAACAGTCTCAAAGACCACACTTGTTGCTTGGAATATCTGTCAGAACTTCTGCCGAGCGCGCGCGGACTGTTATGCCTTTTAGAAAGAGCCTAGTCTTTTAAATCAAATGATTAAGGCGAAGACGATTTGCTTTTATATTACTGCGCGCAAAAACATCCTTGTATGACAGAAAAATCTTTTCTAACTATGAACAAGTTCACTAGGTGTGCATTGTCTAAATTTGCGTTTCTAGCTGAGTACTTCAGCCTATCAAAAAGATCATCAGATTTCCCTAAACTTTTTTAATAGCACATTAACAATTTTACCATTATAGAGTCACTATTCAGATCTGTGGGGTCGTCGTCTAGTTTGGACAAATCATCAGAAGTGGGTATCCTAGTGAATTTCTGGTGGTTCTGGATAAGGATACCAGCCTGGGGCGCTGGCGATCCTGGGTTCAAATCCCAGCGACCCCACCACAAATACCAGAGGCCCCATCTTATTGTCACTTACGTTTTCTGAAAAGCTTGACATCTTGGAAGTCGTCATTTTCAAAGTTCACTAGCTACGTGTAAAGCAGTGTGCTTTGGATGTTTCTGTGACCAAGGACTTTCATGACATGCAAGATGTTTTTAGTTTTTGCATATTCAAAGGTTGCCTTCCAGTGACGGAAAGTATGAAAGGTTATCTTGCTAATGCGATCGTTCTTTAACTTCTGAACGATCATGCCCCTTTGTCTGCGAAAGCCCCTCACAAAGTGTTTCAGTGAGCCTCTGAATGTTTCAGGTTGATCTTTCGAAAGGCTGTTAAGCATGGCGGAAAGCGTATCGCTGATTTTGAGCTGGCGTGGTTCGCTTCCCTTTTCAGGCGTTATATTTACAGTCTTAGCTTCAAAGTTGAAGTCTAGCGCGCGCGCTAGGCTTGGCGAGTTCTTGGCTCCCAACTGGCTTCTGCCGAGCGAGTACGACCGCCAGCCGGTCGGGATCCGCGACGAGGCTCATGGCCGGTCGCTTATCTAGGGCGAACAGCCCGGCCTGGTGCGCCAGCAGCTGCCGGACCGTGATCTGTCCCTGCCCTGTTGGGCGAACTCCGGCCAGTAGGTGCTCACACGCTCTTCGTAGTCGAACAAGCCCCGCGAATGGGCAAGCGCCATCGCCAAGCTAGCCAAGCCCTTGGTCGTGGAGAAGACCAGAGCCATCGTGTATTCTTCCCACGGTTCACCGGTCGCCTTGTTCCGTATGCCACCCCATAGGTCGACTACTTTTTCACCGCGATAGTAGACGCAACAGGCGGCTCCAAGCTCGTGGCGGCGCTCGAAGTTCTCGATGAAAGCTTCACGCACAGCCTCAAATCCTGGCTTGACAAAACCTGATATCGCAATGTTTTTGGTCATTTCTATTCACTCTAGGGCGGGTTTCTCGCATTTGTTATTGGATGCTTGCCTCCTTATTTACAGGTAGCGCGCTAGATGGGGCAAGCTTCTGGCTGTTCGCGTTCAGCGATGTGGCCACAAACCGTTTAGATGTACTATTGTGTGAAACACTCAGTTTCTAAAAAGATGAAAAGAAGAGGTTGTTGCGTCAAGTTTTTGTTGCTTTTTGTCTTTCCTCCTCTTGGAGCACTCTTCTTAGTACTTTGCCCACTAGAGTCATAGGTAACTCGCTTCTGAATTCAACTTCTCTAACTGCCTTGTATGGTGCCACTTTGCTGTTCGCGAACTTCTTGATCTCCTCTTCAGTTGCGATCATTCCTTCTTTTAACACGACGAATGCTTTCGGAATCTCGATTGCTATCTGGTCCGGCTTACCAACCACTGCGCACAGTTTCACGGCGGGATGCTCATAAATCACGTCCTCAATCTCTCTCGGATAAACACTGTAACCCTTGTATTTGATGAGATCCTTCTTCCTATCAGTAATGTAAAAGTACCCATCCTCATCCATCTTTCCAATATCGCCCGTGTAAAGCCACCCGTCTCGGAGAACGGCCGTTGTTTCTTCAGTCATCTTCCAATAACCCTTCATAACCTGCGGACCCTTAACAACAAGCTCTCCATCCTCGCCAATGCCAAGTTCTTTCTCTCCAGTTGCTATGTCCATAATCTTCGCATCCGTGTTAGGCCACGGTAAACCGATGGAACCTACTTTCACCGTTTTCATTGACCTGTCGAGCGGGTTGCAGTGAGTAACAGGAGACGATTCTGTCGATCCGTAGCCTTCCACAAGAACGCCGCCTGTTACTTCCATCCATTTCTTCTGAACCTCCGGTGGAAGCGGTGCTGAACCTGATATGCAGAAACGGACAGATGAAAGGTCATACTTATCCAGAGCCGGATGCGATAACAGCATCGCGTACATGGTTGGGGCTCCACAAAAAACTGTGACCTTGTGTCTTTGGATGGCTTGAAAGGTGCCTAAGGCATCAAAGCGTGGGAGCATAACCATTTTTCCTGCCAAATGTATCGGAGTATTCATACCCGTTGTCATTCCGTAGATATGAAACAAAGGTAACACTGTCAGAAAAGTCTCTTCACCCTTTGTGCCTCTTAGCCATGCAGCACAGCTAACAGCGTTAGATACAAGATTCAGATGCGTCAGCATGGCTCCTTTTGAAATTCCAGTAGTTCCACCAGTATATTGAAGAGCCGCCAAATCTTCCACGGGGTCAATGTCAACCGTCGGCGGGTTAGCCTCATACTTGCTCAACAACTCTTTGAAAAAATAGACGTTTGGTTTATGCTCAACTTTATGATGCGGAATTCTCTTCAGTAAGGAACCAAGGAACGCCTTAACCGATGGCATGTACTCCTTCAAACTTGTCACAATCACCCTTTTTGCCTTAGTCTTCGCCAAAACCTTCTCCAAGACTGGGTAGAGCGCATCCAAAACAACTACTGTCTCAGCTTCAGAATCGACTAGTTGGTGTTCAACCTCGCGCTCCTTGTACAACGGACTTATGGCTGTCTCAACAGCCCCAATTTTTATCACACCATAATACGATATCACAAACTGAGGGATGTTCGGCAGAAAAATTGCCACCATGCCTCCCTTTTTCACGCCTAGATCACTGAGCGCAGTTGCAAACCTGTCGGAAGCTACGTCTAACTCTTTGTAAGTCATTTCCTTGTCAAAGTAAACTATTGCCGCATGGGTAGGATGACTTTTAGCCGTATTTTTCAAGAAGTCAGAAAGCGGAACTCTTGAATATTCTATGTGTTTAGGAACTCCTTCAGGCCAAAATTTGAACCATGGTTTTTCTGGTTCTTCAATCTTAGTTCTCTTCTTCTTAACAGACATAATAGGCCCTACTTTTTAAATATGAGTAAATCTTTGAAGTAATAATATTTTTCTCGGACGGACTGGCGGTGAAAGCCTACGGGAAGGCAAAGCATAAAATGTTTGGGTACACCTCATACTTGAGAGGGGGGGTTCTTGAGGGTTATGGCTACAGAAGGTTCCACCTCTGAGAGATGGTTTTGGCTTGATTGGCTCAGAGTTCTTGCCATTGGCTTGGTTTTCCTGTATCATTGTGGGATGCCCTTTGTCATTGATTCTACTTGGCACATAACGAACTCACAATCAGACTTGATTATTAGCCTGTTCAACCTTGTCTTGAGTCCGCTTATGCCATTGCTCTTTGTTGTTTCCGGCATCGGCACCTATTTTTCACTCTCCAAACGCAGCCCCAGGCAGTTCGCCTGGGACCGATTCAAACGACTAATGATCCCTTTCATCATTACCGGCTTGCTCTTGATTCTGCCAATACACGTTTACTTTGACAGCATATTCCACGGAACATTCACTGGGAACTTTCAGAGCTTTTATTTTGGACCATACTTTACAAACTTCTTTCCATTCGACTTTAATTTCTCACTTATCTATTTTGCAAATTCAAATCAGGGTATCTATCTCTGGTACGTTTTTTGGCTCTTCGTATTCTCCCTCGTGACTATTCACTTCTTCAAGTGGCTGACAAAACAAGAGAATCGCAGTAGGATTTCGAGATTGGCGACGATATCTAATAGGCTGGGGGGCATATTTCTGCTGGCAATTCCCGTAATTATCATTAATGTTATTGCGGTGCCGCCATTTTTCGTGTTTCCCTCAGGTTACGGCGGGGGTAAACTGCCGACGTATTTGGCTTTTTTCGTTATTGCCTACCTTCTTGCAACCGATTTCCGATTCGGAGAATCCATCGACAAGAACAAGGTGCTCGCCCTTTTGGTGGGAGTTGGAACCACCGTCTTTATGCTCTTCTGGCTTGTCACTTTTGGAGCTGAAACCTTCACCTCCACGGATCCAGCCTATTATATCATGGTTTCCTTTGTCTGGGCGTTAGGTGGGTGGAGTTGGGTCACGGCAATTCTTGGTTTCGGGCGCAGATTCCTTTCCTTTAAACACAAACTTCTGGGATTGGCAAATGAGCTCGTTCTGCCATTCTACATCATGCATCAGACCATAATTGTCGCAATCGCATTCTTCGTTGTCAGTCTGAATTTGATCGCAATTGAAAAGTACGTCATCATCATCCTTGCTTCATTCTCAATAGTAAGTGTCCTATTATTGCCTGTTCGGCAGTTCAATGTGCTCAGATTCTTGTTTGGAATGAGGTTCAAGAAAGGAAAGAGGCAAGGTACAAGTAAATAGCAGCGATCTCCCTTTTTCGCCGAGATTTTGCATCAACCAAAGCTATGGTTGTCTCAGTTTGAGAAATTTAAACGAGATAAGTCACGTATCCCGGGCTACCATAAACCCAAGACAGGACAACGTTCAGCATAGCATGCGAAACACAAATAGAAAAAAGGGGATTTTCGGGAGACATCTCCACTTGGGGCTGGGTTCAAATCCCAGCGACCCCGCCAACCTCAATTCTGCCTTAATTTGCCAAAATAAACCCAAGATCGGACATTTCAAAAAGCGCGCCTTCCCTGCCTTTTCGTAGTGGCTTATCTTTCTACTTGACTAGATGAGATCCCTAGCGCTTTTTCTTTGGCTTTGAATTTTATCGAGACATGGGTAGCATCACAGAAAGGTTTGTTCTTCGATCTTCCACACCGGCATAGGGTAATGCGGTTTCTAGCCTCGTACGGTTTTCCATCTGCCGATTCTAGCCTCACTCCGCCCTTCACTCTTAACGGTCCACTGACTCCTTCTTCCGGATCCTCCACGGCGCTTATTGCCTGATATAAAACAGGCTCTATTGGTCTTCCACTCTCTTTGTCGAGTGCAACCAAGCGACCTGAGGCACAATTACACGCTTCTTCTATAACTGTCTTCTTGACTTGTGGGTCATCAGATTTTGGAAGAAGACGCCAAATTCCGTCGGCGCGATGACAAAAACGTGAAGCTGCACAAAGACTCGGCACATCACTCAAGCGTATTCCTGGGCCATCAGCAACTTCTGCCTGCTCAGCGTACGGCTTTCGGCTCGCCGTTTCGGATCCATAAAAGCCTATTGCAATATGCGTCCCATCGCAGTAGGGCTTGTTTCTTGACTTACCACAACGGCAGAGCGCGTACGTCTCCCGAGGAGGATACACCTTTTCTACACACCATTCCAAAGCGTCACCAGACTCATCATTAACTATGATCTCCTTCTCTAAAGGCAACCCTCCAGAAACAAGATAAGGGCCATTCTTGCTGACCACAACTCTCCGCTTTTCACTCGCCATTTTCTTAGCTGAAGCGTCTTCAGTCATATCTAACATCACACGTGCGCAACGATTTCAACTACCTAGAGGGATGTTGATTAACTAAATAAGCTAATCTTTGTCTATAATTTAAGAGGTGTTCCTCGTGGCAAAGAAGGAGAATCAAGCAAGACTTTTTGGAGGAGTTGTAGGGCACACAACAGAGTACGAGAGAATCGTCGACCTTACAACAGGCAAATTGATCAAAGAAAAACCAGAGGCTTAGAAATGCACGATTTGGTCAAGAGAACTAAGCTAGAGGACGTTACAAAACTTCTGGTTAGCACTGCCTTGGGGATGGAGAAAGCCGATTTATTGGTTAGCGGCGGCAACTTGGTAAACGTGAACTCTGGTGAGCTCCTAGAGAACGTGGACGTGGCAGTCAAGAAGGATCGTGTCGCGCTGATAGGAAGGGCAGATCATACGATAGGGAACAAGACAACTGTCATAGATGCGACTGACAAGTACATCGTCCCTGGTTTTTTGGATGGACACGTTCATGTGGAGAGCAGTATGGTGACAGCGACTCAATTCGCTAAGGCAGTGCTGCCCCACGGAACCACGGGTGTGTTCATAGACCCGCACGAAATCGCCAACATATTTGGCCTGAAGGGTGTCAAGCTTATGCTCGATGAGGCAAGGAGCCTACCCCTTAAGGTGTTCGTTTGCATTCCTTCATGTGTTCCCGCTGCCCCTAGCTTTGAAACTTCGGGCGCGGAAATAAGTCCCGCCGATGTGGAGGAGGCAATTAAGTGGGATGAAGTTATCGGTTTGGGGGAGGTTATGAACTACCCAGGCGTGTTGCACTGCGACGAGAAGGTACATGAAGAAATTCGAATAACCCTTCATGCGAACAAGGTGGTTGAGGGCCACTCTGACGGGCTTTTAGACAAAGAACTAGCAGCCTACGTGGCGGCGGGCATAACCTCATGCCACGAGGCAACTAGAAAAATTGATGGAGCTCAAAGGCTGAGGCTCGGCTTGTACACGATGATGCGGGAGGGTTCAGCATGGCGTGATGTTGCCGAGGTAATCAAATGTGTGACAGAGCAAAAACTGGATACACGTCATGCGATTCTAGTCACGGATGATCGGCACCCGAAGACTTTGATGATGCAGGGGCATGTGGACGACGTTGTAAGGCGGGCCATCGAGGAGGGTGTTGACCCAATTGCCGCCGTACAGATGGCAACCCTGAACGCAGCAGAGCATTTTAAGGTGAGCCGAGACATAGGTAGCGTCGCACCAAGTAAGTGCGCCGATATAATTATTCTTGACAGCCTTTCGAAAGTCAGCATAGACACAGTTATAGCGGATGGGGTAGTGGTTGCCAAACATGGAAGGATGCTGGTTGACCTCGCATCTCCGAAGTATCCTGATTTTGTCAAACGGTCAATCCGTCTGAAGCGCCAATTGACAGCAGAAGATTTCGTAGTTAAGGCTCCGATAGAGGAAGGAAAAGTTAAGGTTCATGTGATAGGCGTGGTTGAAGCTAAGACTTTCACGAAACATCTACAGGAGGAATTGCCCGTGGAGAAGGGAAAGGTTCAGCTCAGCTTAGGGAAGGACATAGCAAAGGTGGCTGTTGTAGAAAGGCATAAGCTTACAGGGAACATCGGCCTTGGCTTCGTCGGTGGATTCGGGTTAAAGGAGGGCGCTGTAGCCTCGAGCGTGGCTCACGACAGCCACAATCTGCTCGTGGTAGGCATGAACGACTATGACATGGCTGTTGCCGTGAACAAGTTAGCAGAAGTTGGAGGCGGAATGACCGCTGTTAAAAATGGTGAAACAATCGGGATTGTGGAATTGCCAATCGCAGGTCTCATGTCTGATGAGCCGGTGGAGAAGGTTAGTGGGCAGGTGGAAAAACTGTATAAAGCTTGGGTTGCACTGGGCTGCACTATGGCTTCGCCCTTCATGACTATGTCGCTTCTTGCATTGCCCGTACTTCCAGAACTGAGAATCACAGACACGGGATTGGTGGATACGCAAAAATTCCAGTTCGTTAACCTGCTCGTTCACTAGAGCGTCCTTACGCTTTCCTACTGAATATTTCTTGATCGTATTTCATGAGGCATGTAAACATGTTAAAAAACCTTTTATAGATAATGAAAATAAACACTAACCGGAAAAAAGGAAGGAGGAATGAGTCTATCTTGCAGAAAGTATGGAGTTACGCGATCGCGACCTTAATTATAGGTTTAGTGATTGGAGCAGCCGTCGGTTACGTCATGGTTCCAGCGCCTAAGGAGATGGTTTCGAAAGCAGATTTTGATAAGTTAAAATCTGACTATGACAGCACGAAAGCCGAACTTGATAAGGTTCGAACGGATCTAACTGCAGAACAAGCAAAAACCAAGACGTTGGAGGCTGAGATCGCGAAGTTAAAGCAGGGCGCGCCCTTAAAAGCTGGTTGGATATACGTGGGTCCCATTGGAGACTTCGGATGGACGTATGCACACGACCAAGGACGTTTGTATGCCGAGGAGAAGTTACCCTGGCTTGAAACCGTCTATGTTGAAACAGTCCTAGAAGCGGATTGTCCACGCGTCATAGATAGACTATTCTTGGAAGAGGGCTGCGATGTCGTTTTCACCACCAGTTTCGGATTCGGGCCTGCCACGGTAGAGGGCGGAAAGAAATATCCTGACAAGATATTGTTTCATTGCTCTGGATTTGAGCGAGGAGCTAATGTTGGCACATATTTCGCCGACTTCTACCAAGTCTTCTACTTGAATGGGCTTGCGGCCGGGGCGCTTACCGAGACCAAGAAGTTCGGTTACGTTGGAGCTTTCCCCATACCAGAGTTGATTAGGCATCTGAATGCCTTTCTGCTGGGTGCTCAAGAGATAGATCCGGAGATAACGTTAGACACTCGGTGGACCTATTCGTGGGTGCTTGAACCCGAGGCTGCGATAGAGGCGGCTGAGAGCTTGATAGCAGGGGGATGCGATGTCGTCAGCCAAACAATAGATACGCCTGATATCCCTAGGACCTGTGAGAAGCACACGGACGCGATGGATATGGGATACCCGATCTATGGGTTCAGTCACTACAGCCCAATGGTAAAATTCGCCCCCGATGCGATTCTTACCGGTCAACTCGTGCAGTGGGGACCGATGTACGTTGATATACTAATGAAGATTCACGAGGGGATTTACACACCGAACAACTTAGCAAATGTGGATTACTGGGACCTGCTGGCAAGTGGGAACGTGGAGGCTGGCTCGGATTTCGGTGTTCCTATTAGCCCGAAATGGGCTTCGGCGGTCAAGGAGAAAATGGTAACGGAAAAAACAACTGGCACCCAAATGAGCGTATACGACTTAATCATGCTCAGGACAAAGCAGATGAGTGAAAAAGCAGTATTGTTCGATCCATTCACTGGACCAATCTACGACACTGAAGGCAGCCTTAAAATATTGGCTGGGACCAGAGCGAGCCACGATGAACTTTGGGCTATGATGTGGGGAGTTAAGGGCGTTAGCGGGATCCCGAAAGCTTAAAAATGCTTGTCAAGAAAGGTGCTAAACCGGAGAAGGCTTGGCGTGCAGATGCTTAGGATCGGAGAGACCGCTGTAGAGATGAGAGGGATCGTCAAGCGTTTTCCGGGAGTGCTTGCTAACGACTGCGTCGATTTCGATGTGAAGGCGGGGGAGATCCATGCTCTCCTAGGCGAGAACGGAGCGGGCAAGACTACTCTCATGAACATCCTCTACGGCCTTTACCAGCCGGACGAGGGCGAGATATACGTCCACGGCAAGAAAGCGAGCATAAAATCACCGAAGGATGCGATCGATCTCGGCATAGGCATGGTACATCAACACTTCAAGCTAGTAGACCCGCTAACGGTTGCAGAAAATGTTGTTTTAGGCCTTTCCTCCTCAAAATTCTTCTCCCCCCTGCGGGAGGTTGAAGAAAAAGCCCATGAGTTCTCGGAGAGATACGGTCTTAAGTTCGACCCACAGGCACGGATATGGCAACTCTCAGCTGGCGAGCGGCAACGCGTCGAAATAATCAAGGCCCTTTACCGGGGCGCCGACGTGCTCATCTTAGATGAGCCAACCTCCGTTCTGACTCCTAGCGAGATAGAGGATTTTTTTCCCATCCTTCGAGCCATGGTAAAGGAAGGGCGCGCGATCATATTCATTACTCACAAACTCGAAGAGGTAATGGCCCTGAGCGATCGCGTTACCGTGTTGAGAAACGGCAGGGTTATCACTTCGATTAGAACCTCTGAGACAAATAAACGAGAGCTGGCGAGAGCGATGGTCGGCCGCGAGGTAGTATTTCGTCTGAGGAGGAAACTGATCAAGAAAGGTGAGGTTGTACTGAAAGTCGAGAATCTCCATGCCATTAACGATAAAGGTTTATTGAGTATTAAGGGCATCTCTTTCGTCGTCCGCGAAGGCGAGATCTTTGGCATAGCTGGTGTGGCCGGAAATGGTCAGAGGGAGCTAGTCGAAGTCATTACAGGCTTGCGTAAGGCGATAAAGGGCGAAGTAAGCATTTTAGGGGAAAATGTGACAAACCATTCAGTGAGGGAGATCGCGAAGAGGAGTGTTGCGCACATTCCGGAAGAGCGCATTAGAATGGGGATTGTGCCAGACATGAGCGTGGCCGAGAACCTTGTTTTGACAAATTATTGGCGCCCAACGTTTTCCAAGGCGTTACTTCTGGACACTTCCCGAATAAACGAACATGTGAAAAGAGGAATTTCAGAGTATAATATAATTACCCCAAGTCCGAACACTCCAGCTAAGCTGCTTTCTGGAGGCAACATTCAGAGGGTAATTCTAGCTAGGGAGACCTCTACCGGGCCCCGTTTGCTCGTAGCTGTACACCCCACCTATGGTCTCGATGTTGGGGCGACCGAATACATTCGCCAGCTATTGTTGAAGCAAAGTGAGAGGAAAACGGCCGTCCTGCTTATCTCAGAGGACTTGGAGGAGATAATGGCTCTCAGCGATCGTATCGCGGTCATGTACGAGGGAAACATAATAGGGTTGGTAGATGCTGCACGGGCGAAAAGAGAGGAGATAGGATTGATGATGGGAGGCGTTAGGATAAGCCAAGGAGCTTCTGGGGATCGTCTATGAGAATTAGGCTAAAGATAGAGAGGAACCCAACGCCCTCAAAGCTCATGACCACATCAGTTCTCGTACTCTCGCTTGGGGCAACTCTACTCATTACTGCTATTATCCTGTTGACACAAGGAGTTGACCCTTTGTACGCTTATGCTGGAATCTTTATCGGAGCCTTCGGGAGTTGGCATGGACTGTCCGAAACGCTAACTAAGGCGATTCCTCTCTTGTTGTGCGGTTTGGGTCTGACTGTGGCATTTCGGGCAAATTTCTGGAACATTGGGGCCGAGGGGCAGCTTCTCCTTGGAGCGTTTGCAGCCACCGGAGTCGCGCTGTTCCTCCCCGTCCAAGGCCTCTATCTCATTCCCCTAATGATAATGGCAGGGTTCTTCGCCGGTGCTGCTTGGGGAGTTGTCACAGCGATATTTAGGGGAAAGTTCGGAGCTAATGAGGTCGTTACCACCCTGATGATGAACTACATCGCAATAGAGCTGGGGAAGTTTCTAGTGACGGGGCCATGGAGGGGGCCAACGCAACATGGTTTTCCTTATACGGATGTTTTCCCAGCATCTGCACAGCTTCCAATCATAGAGGGTACGCGGATTCATTACCCGACGCTTATTCTCGGGCTCGTTGTAGCCGTATTGCTCTACATTATGATGAAGAAGACTAGATTAGGCTATGAGATTAGAGTCATTGGTGATAATCCGCATGCCGCGAAGTATGCTGGCATGGGCTACACTAGAACCGTTCTATTCATCATGATTATAAGTGGAGGGCTGGCTGGGGTCGCTGGCGTCGGGGAAGTGGCAGGGGTCAACCATCTTCTCAGGCCGCCCGTACAAATCTCTCAGGGTTACGGTTTTGCGGCAATAATCGTGGCTTGGATCGCGATGCGAAACCCATTGGCTGCAATCGCGAGTTCCATCTTCATGGGAGGCCTGCTTGTGGGTGGAGATATTTTTCAGACATCCCTCGGTCTGCCATTTCAGACGGTTAACATCTTCAATGGGCTGATCTTATTCTTCGTGATAATGGGCCTTGTCCTCAGACATTACAAGATATCACTCGTCCGGAGGAGCGGGTAGAATTGTTTATTGATTCATTTAAGAGTTTTCCGTTCAAGGCTCTCCAAAGGCTCAGAGGCAAGTGGGTCTTAGGAATCATCCTCATTGTGGTCGCCGTCGTAATTCTTTGCGCCATGTGGCCGAACCTAGCTACCTATGCTCTGGACTCCGCCATCCGTTGGGGTACCCCACTTCTTCTGGCAACGATGGGTGAGATCTACGCGGAGCGTTCTGGCGTGCTAAACCTCGGAATTGAGGGAATGATGCTCGGAGGTGCTCTCGCGGGGTTTGCCGCAACCCTATGGACTGGTAATCTCTTGGTAGCCGTAGTGCTAAGCGCGATAGTAGGAGGGCTCATGTCTCTTATTCATGCCTTTTTGAGCATAAGCATGCGAGCCAACCAAATTGTCTCTGGACTTGCCCTGACGATTTTTGGAGCAGGGCTCACTGGGGTGCTTGGCATGAGATTTGTGGGCGTCCCCCTCCCTGAAGGATTAACACCAATATCAATTCCAATGCTCAACGCGATCCCAGTTATAGGTCCGTTATTTAATAATAATGCATTGGTTTATCTTTCACTAGCACTAGCCCTTCTGCTTTGGTTTGTCCTCTTCAAGACTAGGACTGGGATAAGCATCAGAGCCGTGGGGGAAAATCCGGCTGCAGCCGATGCCCTTGGAGTAAACATCTATAAAACTCGCTACCTATGTGTCTTTCTGGGAGGAGTCTTAGCGGGAATTGGAGGCGCCTTTCTTCCTCTAGGAATTCTGTTCAGTTGGAGGGAAAACATTACCGCGGGATTGGGTTGGGTGGCCATAGCTCTTACAATATTTGCAATGTGGAGTCCAAGTCGCGCAATTTTTGCGTCATATCTCTTCGGCGCGATCTATGGGTTGGCGTATCGCCTTCAACCCTACGTCGCATCCAACATCTTAAACATGCTTCCCTATTTCCTTACTATTATTATTCTGATCTTAGGCACCATGGAAACTACAAGAAAGAGGATGGGCGCCCCTTCCGCCCTCGGGGTACCCTATGACAGAGGGGAGAAATAGCGAAAAGCAATAATTATTGTAAAACTGTTCTTAGGCAAATGATGTCGCGGCTTTGAGGCCTTTATATGATAAAAAGTAATCGCGACAAAGAAATCAAAACCAATAGACTCTATCTTAGGCAATTCCGTAAAGACGATTTGGACGCCTATGCAAAAATCATGGGCGATCACGAGGTTGGTAAATGGTTCCCTAAGGGAGACGGCTACACTCGCGAAGAGGCTAAGAGATCCTTAGATGACATTTTGGAACACTGGGATAAACATGGTTTTGGAATATGGGCAATAATTGACAAGGAAAAAAGGGTTCTTCTTGGTCGATGTGGCCTCAATTTAATTGCCGAAACTTCAGAGGTGGAAGTAGATTTTGTTCTCGCAAGAAACTATTGGAGAAGAGGGTATGCTACTGAAGCAGCCAAAGCAGCTCTCGCATATGGCTTTGAAAGCCTGCAGCTAGACAGAATTATCGCCCTTTCAAAACCAGAAAACATTGCATCTCGCAGAGTTATTGAAAAAATCGGAATGCGATATGTAAAAAACGCCAAATACTGGGGGATAACCTGTGCATATTACGATATTTCAAAGGCAGAACATACCCGCATGCATGCTCATAACAAACGCAGCTGATATACGCACGGCACTATGTAATAGCGCGCGTGGGCTAAGAAAAAAAGGTTACGAGAGACGTCTCCAATAGTGAAGCCAAAAACCTCTCCCTCTTCAATCATGCATTTAGCTTGCTTCTACTCTCTTTAACCAAATATTTTATGCTTGATAGGCTCACTTATTACATGTTCAGCTCAAGTTTTTGGATAATGTTAAAAAAGAAGTGAAAAGAGGCTAGAGCCTGTCAAGTTTTTTCGCTTGTATGGCAAGTTCAAGGTCAATCGCTCTTCCTTTATCCCATATTTGTTTGTCGTCAAGCCATAGAGAGGTGTTCAAGCATATGCCATCAGAATGCGATGGCGCGTCGATGGGTTTTCCGCCAGTAAGTATACTGCCTGCGTAGCCGACGCCCCATTCGGTGCAGCCCCAAACTCGTTCATCTTCCACCACGTTTCCTGTCAATTTTGCGCCTGGGTTGCATCCGTAGCAGACGTGAGCTATCCTTAACATGTTGGGATGATTGAAGCTTTTAAGCCATGCCTCGTAGGCTCTGGCGTCTTGTCCCCCTTCAATCTTCTCAATTTTGCCTGCTTTGACATGAAGCTTCACAGCCTCCTTAACAAGCCCCAATGGAGGGTTAATTGAACCATCAAAGGCTATTATGCCGTTTATCGTTTCTTCTATGGGCGCCCAGCCTATCTGCCCACCCAACATGTGAGAGCCAGGTGTATCTGCGTATCCCACATCACTCCCATAGAGTCTGTTAGGGTCATTTTCAAATTCCACGTCTCCTCCCGCAGGTGTTGTCATTTTGACATATTTTGCCGCCTTAGTCAGTGCTAACAGTCTTTCTTGATACTTTTCAAGCGTTGGCAGGTCAACTCTGCCAATAACTCTAACCATCATATCGGCGTTCATTCCAACGTAACAACAATGCCTGATTTTATTGTTCGTCTCCATGACTCTCTCGTATGCGTTAGAATAGAATATCCACTGGTTGTTGTATT
>Ga0315306_10000091_pt1 | contig 41453 bp, 71 predicted proteins | sample TDP1_MG_FD_203803 | JGI IMG/M metagenome (GOLD analysis project Ga0315306, IMG submission 203803) | Freshwater sediment microbial communities from Lake Towuti, South Sulawesi, Indonesia - TDP1 | ecosystem: Environmental > Aquatic > Freshwater > Lake > Sediment | place: Indonesia: South Sulawesi... | reverse complement strand
TAAAGTCAAAGCATCAGACTGCACCGACTATATAACAGACTGCGGAAGTTATAGTGATGTCCACGATAAGGTTTATTGCCTGATTAACAACATCTCAACTACTGGTCAGTGTCTTTATTTTGATTCTACCAGTAACATAACAGTAGACTGCAATTACAATGGGACGATGAGACATAGCATAACAGGTTCTAACACTGATTTTGGTGTTGTATTTGCGTCAAGTGCTGGAAGTAAGATACAAAATTGTGATATATTTAATTTCTCGATTGGTGTTGAGTTAGGAAGTGGGGTTGACGATATAACACTTTACAACAATTACATTGACACTTCTTTTATTGCTGATGGAGAACCTTTTGAATCTATAACATGTCCGAGTATTGACATTCAGAACAACACGCTTTTGGGATATATCACCTACGCTACCTGTGATTTTATCAGTGGGCGTGCAAATATTTCCAACAACATTGTTTCTGGTGAAATTATATTGGTCGGATGCTATGATTCAGGGATAGAGAACAATAGAATCAGTCGGTTTGATAAAACAGGTAATGGGGTGCATGGAGTTTCAGGTGACATCGTTGTATACCTTTCCAATAATACTTTTGTAAACAACAATACGATAACTGATGCCGAAGGTATTTTGATTCAGGGTTCGAACTATACGACTTTGAGGAATAACACGGTGACTAATGCATCTGGTTTTTATTTCTATGTGGATAATTGGCTGTCACCCACTTCCCCATTGAATTGGGATATAGACATAGACGATTCAAACTTGTTTGGTGGTATGACAGTTTACTATGCCAAAGGTCTGAGTGATGTTGTTTTGGATGGTTTGCAGAACAAGAGCGTATATTGTGTTGATTGTTCAAATGTCACTATCAAGAACATTAATGGAGATGCAAAGACAGTCGGTTTGCTTGGGTCAACTGGAACTATACAGAATGTCAATGTGAGCAACATAGTCCTTGCTGATGGTGTTTATACAGTGAAAGATTCTATAATAAATGATATTGGCAATGCTGGTTTGGATATGAACAGCATAACAAACTCGAACATCAGTAATATAACAATGAATGGTTTTCAGAGTTATGTGCAGGGGGTTTGGCTTGTCAGGTCTTCAAATAACAACATCTCTGACATTTCTATCAACGGAGACCCAGAATATATACGAGCACCTTCTTACGGTGTCTATCTTGTTTTTTCACCAAATAACCTGATGACGAATTTTGATGTGAGTAACACAGGGATTGGTGCTCGTCTCGGCACTAATAGCAACAACAATATTTTAAGTGATTTCCGCATTAAAAACTCTAACAACCCCGATGTTGGTTATGGGTTATGGCTTTGGAATGTAAACAACACAACATTCAAGGATTCTATCATAGAAAACAGTTCAAGGAATACGATGTATCTAAGGGGTAATTACATCAATCATATTTATAACAACCTCTTCAATAATACTGTTGGTTTCAATAGCTATGGAACTGTGTCTTCTAATGAGTTCAACACAACACAACAAACTGGAGAAAGAATCTATGGGTTTGGTGATGAGATAGGCGGTAACTATTATACGAATCCTTCAGGAACAGGATATTCGGATACATGCACTGATTCAGACCAGAATGGTTTCTGTGATGATACTTATACTGTTGTGGATTCTGTCTATGATTATCTTCCTTTGAGCAACCAACATTCTGTTGAATACACTGTTATTCAGGAAAATTCCACTGTTTATTTTCCAAACACAAATTACACTTTCACAGACCCGTCAAACTATGGATATACAATAGCATTGAATGGAAGCAACATTGCTATCATCTGTAATGATACTGTGTTTGAGTTTAGTGGCAATCAGGGAAGAAACTCTCTCGATAACTATGTAAACGGAATTCATGGTTGGCACTCTGGGGACTGGAACTGGGATACCGAATACCAAAATATTACCATCAAGGGTTGCACATTCAAGAATTATACAGTTGGTGTGTTTACTCAAAATATAATGGGTTTGATCTTGGACGGAAACAAGTTCTATAACAATTATTATAGTGGTGCACAAGTATCTGTTGCAAAATGCCAACTCGACAATGACACCTGGATTGATAAGACAATTTGGGACGCCAACTGGAGCATACCTTGTGTAAGAGGATTTGGTTATGCTGAGATAATCGATAATTATTTCGCAGGTAAACCAGAATGGGACAGGTTGTATGGAGATGGTCAGAGATGGAACAGAGGATTCGGATTATTGATAGAGGGGCAACGGGGTGGCATAATCAAGGACAATATTTTAGCAGGAAATTTTAGTGCTAACCATATCAGACCTGTTTGTTTATCTAATTTCACTCTTGAGAACAATACTTTCTACGGTGCTGCTTATTTGGTTGTATGGGGTCTCTGTGAGCGAGGTTCTATCTGGTATTCAGACAATGTGACTTGGAGAAACAATAGATGGATGCACACAAGTGCAAATGTCTATACTGGTGAAGCCGCCCCATTAACCTTTGCTTCTGCCGAGAACACAAGAAACTGGTTGTTTGAGAACAATTACATACAAAATACTCAGGTGGGAATATGGGATAGGTCTTCCTCAAACCAAGTAAAAAACAATGTCTTCAGAAACAATATCCTGCACAACACAATTTTCCCTATGGAATCCGATTATGCAAACAATGGCAGATGGATCAATAATAGAGCATACAATGATGAGGGCTTCTGTTGGACAGGCAGGACTGGGGTAGTAATATGCCTTAATGACACTATCTATACACCCTCTGGTATAGTCGTCTATTTTTCAGACAACGGGTATTACGAGAACAACGACATAGAAGATTTCAACGGATATTATGATGTATATATTGAAAGTTCCTACAACAACACTGGTTGCGGGAATGTTTACAATACAAGTAATGTTAATCTTGTTGGTGTCTCACCTTCGGACAATGACATATCTACTGATGCATGTCCGACACCGCCAAGACCACGAACTTTCGAATCTTCCCTGATAGGATTGGTCTTTATCGGGAGTGCTATCTTCATGATTGTCAGAATAATGACTTGGGACTTCGGGGACTACAAGAACTTCGTGAAGGCGATTCTTGGCTTGGTTATTATCATTTCCCTGATTACAATAGGGGCAGTCATGCTTGTATTCTAAAGAGGAATAAAATGGATTTTGAAGGAGAGTTCATACAGACACAAAAAATAAAGAACGACTTGGACAGGGTTAATAGGCAGTATAAAATCCTCAACGATTTAACACAACTCCAAGACTCAATACAATTAAGTATATCGGCTTTAAACGGAAGCATAGCAAATTCCAACGCCATGATTAACGATGCCAATGCATTAATCCTCGAGGCTTCCAAGTGGAAGGGCGATATAAGACCTCAGGTTAGGCATGGTTATGCTTATCAGAAAGTCAAGAGTTTGGTCAATGATTGGAATTGCATGGTTCATGATTTCAATGTTACGGAAGGGACTAACCTACCTCTCATGAACATAGAAGAGCAACCAGAATCAGACGAACCCATAACCGATGAAAAGGTTTTGAAAAACAACAGGGAAGAAATCTTCAGGGGCTTGGTTTTCGACATACAAAACATGATGTGGAAAAAAACAAAGGAATTATAGTCTAAACCCTATTCATTTCCTTACCACAGACCTCACAGTAGATGGGATTTGGTCTTCGAGTGCAGATAGTTTGATGCCCAGAGCACATATAGTTTCGGTAACTACCCATCACATTGCGATAAGTCTTGGGTTTCTGTTTCAGAATGTTGAGTCTCTTATCCCTTCTAACAGAACGAAGTTGGTCTCGCAGAGCCCTCAAGAAGTCTTCCTGCGATAGGGGTTTGACTACCTGTGACGACATTTTCCCATACCTTATAGGTTTGCTTATGCCCTTGATGGGTAGCCATTGAGACACCATTTATAGATAATACAAATATTTTGAGAACGCTAGTATTTATTGCTAATCCTTGAGTGCGAGATAGTGTTTGTCCCGACTTCTCTCGACCATGAAAGCCATTATACCGAGAACCATTCTAACACCCCTCTTGATGCCACTTGTTTCTCTATAGGATACGGAGACAGGGGCATTCCTTATCCTGTAGCCGATTTCCGATGCCTGAATCAACATATCTATGTCCACGATATAACCAGAACTGACATCCAAATCCTTCATGACCTCGAACTTCATGGCAACAAAACCACAACACACATCCTTCAAGTCCATGTTGAAAAGAGAATTGAATAGGTTTGCCCAGACGGAATTACCAAGTCTGTGCCTGAAAGGGACTTCCGACCAGTTCCTACTGCCGATAACATAGTCCGCCCAATCATTCTTCAAATACTTCAAAAGCCTTGGGGCTTCCAGAGGATTATACTGCAAGTCCCCATCAATAATCACGACATAATCAATGTCCTCACGATGAAAGATATAATCGAAAGCAGTCAATAATGCCTCTCCTTTACCCATGTTGCCATTATGCTTCAAGACCTTGACATCCTCATTCAACATCTCACAAGTGCGATCTGTAGAGCCATCATCCACGACGATAGGAAATATACCGACCTTCTTCAACCTTCGGACAACCTCGCCTATGGTTTTCTCCTCATTGTAAGCAGGGACTATACCAACAATCATGGATTCAACTTCTTGGTCATGGCTTCCATTTCTTTCCTGTATTCTTCCTTAAAATACTCAATTCTTGCCAACGCCCTCTCCATGCCCCTTAGATGAAAGTCCGCACACGACTCTTGTTTTTTAAAACTAGAAAAAGCACTTTCTATGAGGTTCTTATACCTAACCCTAATCATATCTATTTTCGCCCTCAACAACCTTCTCTCCTTTTCAGTCATTATTGCACCTTCATGTTGATGACAGGGTTCTTCTCCAAAGGTTCATTGATTAGTTTCATCTCGCAGTTCCCTATGTTCTCGCCTTTGCATCTCGGACAAACAACCTTCTCACTCAAGACCACGCTATCGAGTTTATCCCTTATGATTTCTGGCTCCTCGAACTCGAAACTACAATCATTACAAACCATGTCCCTTGCCTTGAGTGGCGGGATTTCCTCGTTGGTGTTGAACATCTCGAACAAAGGGAAGGGGTTGAACCTGAAAGTCCTCAAGTAGTTCTCCATCTTTATCCTACTGCTTCCCCTAAAGAGCATCAACCTACACAATATATTGTTCGGCAACAAGACTGGCGTCGCATAGAAGTCTGTGACTCTCCTTATCCTCGGGTCAATCTGGTCCATAGTCTGCGAGGTATAGGCGATAATCAGACCACGCTTCCTAGACTTCATCAAGATGTCACCTGCAAATTTCTTCTTGACCTTGCTACCCACCCCAAAGGTTAAAGCACCAATCCAAACCCACAACTCATCCGCAAGGAAGAAGCCATCATGAATGGCATCTATGTCTGGTATGCTATCGACATAATAGTAGGGAAGACCATAGAGATGAATATTGCTATAGAGTTTTATCTCCTTGTAGTTGTGCTGTCTCCATCCCAGATAGACCGCACCGAGAGTCTTTCCACTCCCCATGTTGCCGATTATACCTATCAACATTTTTTCTCCTCAACCTTCACAACATCAACGATGAAGCCATGGGACTTGAAAAAATTCGGAAGTTTCTTCAAGATATACTTGTTGATGTATCTATCGACTATCCTGCTGAAACTCGGGAACAAGAGATAATCGTTGCCATCCTCTGAAATTTGTGCGAAGACTATGCCCTCGAAGGGAATGGGACTACGCTTTGCGAAGTATCCTATCGCCCAGTGTTTCTTGGCACCCTCTAATGCTTTTGGGACTTCCTCGTTACAGTCGGTTACAAATTTGTCTAAGAATTTCTCAAAACTTCCCCTATCCCCGCTCTTCAAATTGAGCAACCACTTCATATTGTTTCCTGTAGCCTTTCTTTATCCTTTGTCTGTTTTTGTTGTTCCAACCAATGCCAAAATAAGTCCCAAACACTACTTGGCTTATGAACCTCTTCCTCTAAACCCTGCTCGGGTTTTTGTTCTTCCATTTAACCTCACCTACCTGAATTGAAATATATCAGCGAGTCCGACCTTCCTCTTCTTCTCCTCGACCGCCCCACTCGCTATGAGGGCGAGTTCCATCCTACCCTTCCTATCCTTGCTAACCCTCAGTTGCAAGAAGTTGGTGGTGAAATCCCTCAAGACCCTATTCGGGAGGTTGTCCGAGAGAGTATTGAGCATCGCACAGTAGGGTATCTCTGAGACATCCAATTCCGAGATTGCCTTTATGTTCTTCTTCTCTATCTTCATGAGTTCCAGAGCAATTTTTGCCTGTGCCTCTTCTGGACCAGGGATTTCCCTGTCCAAATCAACACTCTTTGGATTCGCCATATATATTCACCACCTTTAAAATGGCAACAACTTAAAGTATGCCAATGCCAACATTATCATCATCCCGAAGCCCAATGCCATCACGACTGGCAACGCCTTCATCCCCCTAGGCTTCCCCATAAGATTACCAAGTATCTTCATGTCCCATATCTTATTTAGGTTCTCTGGGCTCTTGTTGTAACTATCAACATCCTTCGGTTCCCTCGGCTTCAACTCGATCGCTATGGGCTCATTATCATCCCACTTCAAGATGTAGAAGGGCTTAGTCCCGAAACGAGTCTTCACATTGATGTGAGGGACAGAATCCAGATACCATCTCTTATCCTCGATTTTCGCAGTCCCATCATCTATCTTAGCATTCTTGAACTCGCCAAGACGTGGCGTCCTCATCAACAGGAATGTTCCTTTTATTGCCATCTAATCCCCCCAGAGCAGATTGCTCAATTTCAACACGAGTAGCATGACTTCCTTCCCCTTGGGCGTCAGTTTCCAACGCTTCGTCTTGTTGTTCGCTAGAGTCCCATCATTCTGTATGAGTTGCCTCTTCCTCAATTTCCAGATGTTGAGGTAGTATTCAAGATTACAGTAGAACTTACAATCATCCCGAGTAACGAAGCCCTTCTCATCCATGATTGTCATGAGTTTCAACTGCCTCGGGGTGAAAATTATAGTGTCTTTCATTATATACTAATTAGGCTTTATAATATATATTTTTTTATACCATCAATTTAAAAACATATTTCCTATTAAATACAAGATAACATGCCAGAAGAAATCGGTGGATTCGTTAAAGGATTGGTCTTTGCACTAGTCGGAATCGTAATCGTTGGTGGTTCTCTGGTAGGTATCGGTATCACTCAGTTGAAGAACACTTCTGCCACAATAGGTGGAACAGAAGGAGCGATAATCGGTATCGGGACAATAATTATGGCGGCAGGTTTCGCCTTGTCCATACTAGAAGCCTTCATGAAGTAGAAACTTCAAGATTGCTTTCCAAGTGCATGTTGCCCCCTTTTATTTAACTTTTTTTAGTCATAATGATATATATGACAAAAGGACTTAGCAAGATAAGGGCGGTATTCTATACCGTAGTGGCAATCATTTTCTTAGTGGTTTTTCTACCTGCGATATTGCTAATGTTTCCTCAACAACCGAACTTTCAGATGGGCGGTGCTCTTGGAGGTTATGGTTGGCTCATTCTCGGGGCGATCTTTGTCGGGATATGTATAGGCATCTACGGGTTCTGGAAATCGGAGTAAACAAGTCATACACATCTATTTCATTTCTAAATTTTAAATAATAATTATGCCAAAAGTAGGTATGAGTAGCCTTAACAATAATTATATATCCCAAAACACAATACTAATTAATATGAAAAGACTAATCTTGCCCCTGTTGGTCGCATTCTTTTTCTTCATGGGGGTGGCTCAAGGTGTCCCGCAGGTTCAGAAAGAATTTTCTAGCCATTGGTGGCCCCTTTCGACATTCGAGACGTGGACTAATGACAACCTGCACTACAATGTGATATTTGACGAGGACACGAACTCGTTTTTTGTGCTTCAAGGTTATGGAAACACTTGGACTGTCCATCAAGTTGATGCACTCGACCATAGCCTCATCTACTCCATCGAACTCAACACCACTTCCATATACAATTCCAGTTGTTGCCCCTATGGTTATACGGGCAGTATCCAAGAAGTCGAATGCGTGATGCCCGAGAGGAGATACAACTATATAGACATCGTGTGCTCTGTCTATAGGAGTTGTTCTGGTGGGGGGACGCAGAGAGCGTTCCATCATTTTATGGTCAATACCTCGTTGGTCTATAACCAAGAGGAGATTCCCATAGGTTGGTGCAATGTCACATACGATACATTGAGAGCCGCCAACTTGGGTTGCGGGTTCACAGGAGAGATGGAGAGACCCATCTTCTTCGAGGACGACCAAGACAAGATTACCAGACTTAGATGGGATGGTTCTGAGATAAGGAAGGACAGAGTGCCAAGCCTCTATTATTCATCGATACTCGATTGGATGCCTGTCCAAACCTATTACTGTGATGCCCCGAGACAATGCTTCGGGTTTGGCGAGGACAACTGCGGTGCTTATGTCTTAGTCTTGGGAGCAACGGCTACATGCACCCAAAACATATTATATACTCACGAGTTTCCCTATGCCTGTGAGGGGCAGTATTGGAATGGAGTAACGGGATGTGTGTTCGGCGATGGAAGAGGAAGCCATGCAACCTCGATAGCGGGTTGGTGCCAACCCTATATAAGTCATAGGATAGACGACTTCACAGTGTGGCACAACTACGAGGGGCATTATCCAGGCGGTTGGGACGCATTCTATGTGATGTTCCACTATCCATATTTGTTTGCAGGTCCACCTTGGCTCTCTTGCTATGATTGGGAGTGCTGGTGGCATGGTATATATATTACGGACGACAGTAGCGGTTTTGAAGAGGCGGCAGAATATGAGATGCTCAACTTCCCATCATACCACTTTAGATTCCTAAATGTAACTGGTTACCATTGGAACGCCACGAACAAGTGGGTTCCAGAGTATGTAGAGACACTACAGGTGTATGAATACACGAGTGGTCCTCTGGGCACGATAAACTTCACGATGATGGAGCATGGACACCCAGAAACCGCAGTTCAGTATGGTTGGACAGCGAGTAATCTCTATCCGAAGTGGGTGAACATGACGGAGTTTGCGGGTAAGCATGTGGACTTCTTCTATACTACCACTCAAACAAGGACACAATATGTGATGATTGCACAGTATAATGGCATTGAAGGGTTTACCACCGCCCCACACAACGCCACACTCTACTCCTACATCAAACCCTATGTGAACATGAAGGACTTGCATAGCGACGAAATCAAGTATTGGATGGTCACAGGGCTGACGAAATACGCCTATCATGGCGACATCTATCCAGACTACTACTACATACTAGACCTTATAAGAGAATATGTTCCATGCGAGTTTGGGGAATGGCAATGGACTGACGAGTGCTTCCTCGACTACAGGAGATACACAAGATGGGTTTATCCAGAGGGATGTGCAGAAGACACGACATACATCTATGACCCAGTGTGTGCAAGACCTCTTTCCGCATACGACACACAGTATGCTTCCTATGTTGCCGCCAATGTATCGGCTATACAACCTGGCGGGATAGTCAAGTTTACCGCAACTTTATACAACAACCAGACGAGCAGTAAGAACGTTACTGTTGGTATGACGATTGGTGGTTGGGACGCAGTGAATGGCGTTCCCTACACGAGATCGCGGGGCTCTCTTCCCGAATTTAGTAGCCAATGGTGTAACAAGGAGTGCTATGTGGACGGTCTCGGGGATTGGGTTAGCGTCGTGATACCGCCAAAATCAACCGCTTATGTCTCAAGAACTTTCAGGATTCCAGACGCCTACGAGCAGTTCATAGGGGATTATTTCGATGTGGCAGTAGGCTTATACAACCAGACGCCACCAGAAGGCTCTGGGGATATTTTCGTCATCACAAAAACATACTTCAAGGACAAGGTGTTCGTCACATCTGCACCACCAACGACAACGACCATAACGCCACCAGTAGGCATAATAAACGGAACATTGCAGATGGCTACCTATCCTACACCCACCACAACCTTAACACTCGGCACAAATATTAGTTTTGTCTTTAGGGTAAAGAATACTGGAACGCAGACATCGAATTACAGAGTGAGTTTCACCGCAGGGACTGATGCTTACTGGATAGACCATTGGGCGGGATTCGGCTATCCTTACAGATACTGCAACGATGACTGCTACCTTTCAGTCTATGATGCCTCTGGCAAGACAACGCTTGAAACAATAGACAGTGGGAAGTGGGTTATAACAAGAGATATGCTTCCAAACGAGGAAAGGTTCATCACGCTTACCTATAATTTCAAAGCGAAGACGGGAGAACAGGGGTTCGTCGATGGGGATGTATTAGACTTGGTGTTTGCCCTTAGAAACTATGACACACCGACAATATGGTATAGCAGGGGGATAATCAACAATTCCATGAGGGCATCAACAATACCAACACCACCACCAGAAGAGGGTGGCAGTCTGAATGTGACGAGTTACCCGACTGGCGACAACCCGATGAACAATGATGTTGTATTCGAGTTCAGGATCACGAACAACGGGACAAGGGCGATGGACTACAGGCTTTCCTTTTCTGTCGGAACAGGCGCATCTTGGATTGGAACTTGGGCATCATTCTCACCGAACCATTACTGCAACGACTACTGCTATGTTTTGGCTTATGATGAATTTGGACTGACCAACGTAGAAGAGGCAGATGGCAGTTGGGTTATAGTAAAGAACGTTTATCCAGGCGAAGTCAGGGATGTATCGTTGATTTTTACGCTAAAATCACGCAATATCACCAGAGGGCAGGGATACTATCATGGAGACCAAGTGGACTTGGTTTATGTCTTGAGAAACTATAACAACAAGGAATTGTATTACAGCAGGGGGATAATCGCAGACGCTTTCAGAGTCCTTGAACTACCACCAAGTGCGGAAATAACAAGAATCATCGTTCCACAGACAGTATCGGAAGACGACATAGTGGATGTTGAGATATGGGTGCACAACAATGGCAACATAACTTCCACCTTCGCAATCGGATTGACGATGGGATATAACTACAACAACATAACAAAAGGCTTCAACGGGGACTGGTGCAACGAGTTGTGCTACGAGGATGGTTTCGAGAATGACAGTTATGGAAGAAAGTGGGTAGGCTTCAAATACCTGACACCAGACGCAGAAGGAAAGGATATAGTAAAGTTCAAGTTCAGGAAGGATATATTCACAAATGGGACAACAATAGACGTAGTGGCATCAGTATGGAAGGACGTAAGAGATAAGGAAGTCATAGTCAAGGCAACAGACGAGATAGAGGAAGTGTTCTTGGACAACTATATAAATGTGACCATCACACCAATGTCGCTCTACAAGGGGATGTTTGCCAGTTGGCTCAAGTTGGGATTGGACTCTGGGATAGACGTGATTTCCACCAGTTTTGACACAGAAAGGGGCAACGCAAAGTTCTTCCTTTGGGGAATATTCACAATAATAGTCGGCATTTTAACCATCGTGCTAACAGTCAAGGGCAGTAAGGAGATTGGATTCACCACACCCGCATGGCAGGTAGGACTGATAGCGATGTTCGTGATGATACTCATAGGTTTGGGCGTGGGCTATGTTCCCCCATGGATTGGTCTTGTATTCATAGTCATAGCAGGATTGCTCGTTGGAAAGATGTTCATACAATTCACAGGTGGTTAGATGATAACTGGGACACAGTTTCTATTGTTCTATACAGTCTTCGTGTTCTTCTTCGTTCTTGTAACAACATTAGGTGCACCGACTTTCCTACCAGAAGAAGGCAAGAAGGAACTCGAGAAGATGTATGCACCGACAGTAGAGGCCCCAGAGGAAGTGCCAGAAAATGGGGCTTGGTATGACAAAATTCTTGATTTTTTCAGGGCAATTTACAACTTCTTCAAATTCGTCTATAAAGGGATAAAGACATTCTACATACTCTTGAAGTTTTCCTCTTCGGTCAGATGGATTACCCTCCTGATTATCATTCCCTACACAGTGACACTCGCTTATGTCCTTTGGGGGCTTATACCAACGATAGGGGGAAGATGATGAAAAAGAAGATTAAAAAAAAAATAATTGACAGTTTGATTATCCTCCTCTGTTTACTCGGTGGTCTCCTTTTTGTCTTTCTCAAAGACGCCTATGCAATGTCCACCCAACAATACAACAAGATTTTCCTCACTCCGTTCTATAGGTTGTCGATGAGCAACAACGGTAACTACAACTATCTCCTGACAGTCAATCCACCTGACCACATAGCATCAGTAATATCGGCGATAATAAGTTTCGACATCTACATATCCCCATCAGTAAACTTCACGATGAGCATCAACGGAACGCCATGCAACACCCAATTCTACTATGTATCAACCACCTATGCCTCGGCGGGGCAGTCAAGGATTACCTTCGATTGCAGTAATGTCATAAAAAAGGAAGGCGTGTATAATCTGACATTGGGAGTAAGATTGGCTAACACAGGTTCCTCAACGGGTTGGTTGGACTTGACCTATATGAACAACCCATTCGGCTCTGCTAAAGTAAGCGGGACGGAATACTTGGCAGGTGAGGTGGGAACTATATTCCTTCAACTACAGGACTCAAATGGAAATGCAGTAACCAATGGGAACTGCTATCTGAACATATACTATCCGAACCAACCAAACTCTTCACACGCAATATGGGTGAACGAAGCACCAATGCTCTATAAGAGCAACTCAAAGGGACTTTACTTCTATGACCTAACAGCCCCAGACATCATGGGCATCTACATGATTGAAGCAGAGTGCTCCTATATCTATGACAACATCTGGTATTATGGAGAGTATGATTTAATCAACAAACCTATAAGGACTGTGTTGGCAGGGACTTACACAGGTGACACAGTCATGCTCAACTCGTTCGAGGACTGGCTTTATACACAATGCGGTTCAAGTGGTGGTAAGGTCTGCGAAGCCTATTATGACTTCAATATCTCGGACACGAACATAACCGCCCTCAACCTCTACTACTTTGGGGAAAGCCAAGTGACCAATACCCTATACTTCTACATCTGGAACTGGACAAGCAGTTCTTGGATAACCCTTCCGAACAGCCTTGCATTCCATGGAACATCTGGGGGTGGTGGTGGCTATCCATCTGGTGTGGATGAATTTGTGAGCAATATTCTACCATTAGGCAACACCATAGCCGCAAACAAAACCTTGAGGATAAGGACATATACGATTCATACTTCCGCATTCAACATGTTCGATAACTATCTTTCTATAAGGGCATCGAAACTAGGGACACTCATACAAGACGTGAAGGGTTCTGGGGAACTCCATGTGGGCTCGGGAAATGTGACAAGCGTGAAGAACGTGGAGAATGTCAGTAATGTTGCCTATGTAGGATATGTGGAGAATGCTTCCGCCTCCTTCTGGGAACTCAGGTTGGCAAGTGCAACAGAATACATAGCAGGGGAATTGGGCTCGACAATCTTCCAATTCACGAAGGTGGCATCTGGTAATCCTTCCCCGATAAACGATGGTGTGTGCAATGTGACCATCTGGTATCCCAACAACACACTCTTCCTAAACAAGGCAGGGATGTATTATCTAACAGGAAGCAACGGATTGTATTACAAGAACTTCACAGTCCCAGGCACACTGGGCATATACACGATTGACGCCTACTGTATAAAAGGTTCGACCACCGCCTATGCCTCTGGAACATTCCATGTCTCATTGGAAGGGCAACTCATACAGAACGCATCCAATCCTTCTTCCTTAATATTGGCAGTAAACCAGTCATTGTCAAACCTTATACTCGCAAGTAACCTCGCAGTCAATCAGTCGATTTGGAACAAACTCTACACGATACAGGGAGAACTGCTAAACATAACCAATACTCTAATACAGGTAAATGTATCTGTCGGCAATATCAGTGTGACAGTAGGACAGATTAATGTGACTTTAGGCAACATGACCATCAATGTGAGCATAGACACGACCAAATTAGAGCAGATGATAACATCTGTCAATGACACACTCAAAAATATTAATTCCTCTGTCAGCATCCAACTTACCAACATACAAGGCGACTTGACAAATATCAGGAACGACATAAACTCTGTCAATAGCACAGTCCTTGATGTCAATTCCTCTGTGTTCAACAAACTCTATTCCATTCAAGATGAATTGGCAGATATTACAAACACCCTGACAGGCATCAGCAACGACATAGCCAATCTCAATGGAACAGTCATAGGCATCAATGCCACTATCATGAACAAACTCTATCTCATACAGGACGATTTGACCAGTATCAATGATTCTATAAATGCCCTTAATTTTACAGCAAATTTCAATACGACAGAAATTGAAAACCTGATAGAATCTGTGAATCAGACAATGATGAACAAACTTTATGGTGTCCAAGACGAACTTGCAGAGATTAACTATACAGTCCACAACATAAAATGTGAAACCTGCAACCTGACTCATCTCGAGGAATTGATAGACTCGATAAGTGACATCATAAATCAACACAATACTTCTGTGTTCAACAAACTATATCTGATGCAAGACGATTTGAAAGAGTTAAACTCCACTGCCTACAGGATAGAGGACAAACTAGGAAATATCACGCTAAACACGACTTATCTTGAAGGTTTAATCATATCCCACAACACGACAGTAATGAACAAACTATATTCAATACAGGATGACTTATCGACCATAACAGACTCCCTGACGGATATAACCGACTATATAATCTCTGTGAACAACACAGTCATCGGCACAAACACGACAGTCATGTGGAAATTGTATAGGATACAGGACGAACTTGCAAGTGTGAACGATTCGATAAACAACCATGACATCAATGCGATGAGCAAACTGGACCAAATCCTAGGCAACATCACAGATGTCTATGCCCTGATTACTGATGTCAATGCCACGACCATGTGGAAGTTATACAGGATACAGGACGAGATTACATCTGTGAACGACACAGTGAAAAGCATGGGGATAAACACAACAGAACTCGAAGAACTGATAAAATCTGTCAATCAGACAACGATGAACAAACTCTATCTGATTCAAGACGATTTGGCAACCATAACCAACAACCTATATGGCATAAGCAACGACATAGCCAATCTCAATGGAACAGTCATTTCCATCAATGCAACAACCATGTGGAAACTCTACAGGATACAGGACGAGATCGCAAGTGTCAATGATTCTATAAATAACCACGATATAAATGTGATGAACAAACTCTACTCGATACAGGACGACCTCTACAACATAACAGTCCTGATATATGGGCACAATGCGACTGTGATGTGGAAACTCTACAAGATTCAGGACGAGTTGGCGGAATACAACCAATCCATGTCGAACCAAATCAGCCTAGAGTTCAGCAACACCAATATATTAATACAAAACCTAAATAATACTATGAACTGGTGGGGCAATTACTTCGATAACTGGTTCTGGGCTTTAGAATACAAACTTGACAACATACAGAACACATTATATAACATGACAATAGGCAATCTGAATGTTACAGCAATCGTCAATAACAAGGACATTGCGATGGAAGTCCTTAGAACATTGTGCCACTATGGGGCGATAGAGATTTGGGAGGGAGATATATGCAACCCAAAGGAGTTTTAGCGCTCATACTCATATTATCGCAACTTTTATGTAGCATCGCCTATGCCCAAGACAATGCTACGGAATGGGAAACAGTAAAATGGTGCTCATCAAACTACACGCTTTCCAAGAGGGTCTATAGGCAGGTCTGTATTGGGGGCATATGCGACAATGTGACAAGGGCAAGATTCGACTATTGCGACTATGGATGCAACCCTAACTTGAACGAGTGCAACCCCAACCCACTCTTGAGATACCTGATAGTCATAATAGTAGTGGCGATAGTCGGCGTGATATTGACAAAAGCAATGAGATGGTGGTAATGAAAGGAGAAGCAAGACAGACACTAATCTGGGTTATAATCTTCATAGTGGCTATACTGAGCATCTTCTTCTTCGGAATGTTGGTCAAGACCTTCCCATTCACGCCAGTCGAGAAGATTGCCATAGTCTCGCTTATAATATTCATCATCTTGGTAGTCTTCTACAAGAGTTTCTAAAGTCTGACAAGATTTTAAATAAACCAATCACCATAGTTTCTTTAGGAAGCCAATTCGGGTAGTGATATGAAGAAACATTTATTGTTAGCCTTAATTTTGAGCCTCTTTGCTATCCCTAATGTTCTCGCAGTATGTGGCGACACATTTTGCGATTATGATGGTGGCGAGACGCATGGGAACTGCCCAGACGACTGCTTCTATGACAGGTTGAGAGTGAATGCGACCAAAGACACTTTTATTGTAGAGGGTTTTTGTGGGGCAACCAGAGACAACAATTATGGGACTCAGACTTCAATCGTAGTGGCAGGTCATCGTAACACAGGAGTGTGCGGGACTTGTTACTCGCCTTGGAGGATGGGCGGTCAGTGCACCACCAACCCCTCGGATACCGAAGCATTGATAGGGTTTGACATATCCTCATATTTCCCACCAAATTATGCCTTATCCACTCTTAAGAGTGCCACCATGTATCTGTATGCTTACACCCCACATCGTGGGGCAAATCATGGCATCATTGCGGCTTATGGGTTCAACGACACTTTCTATGACTCATGGGGAGAGAACACCATAACTTGGAATCGAACTACTTACATGTATCCCTTTGGCAACTTACAGATGTGTTATGACCACATATCCACTTCTAACCCAAGTTGTAATGTCACTTATTGGTGGTGGACACAACCAAACATGACTATTCCTTTCAATATCACCGAGACAGCAAATAGGCATTGGAATGAAAAGAAGGTGGATGTAATCTTCTTGGCAGAAGGAGAAGAGATTGCGGGACCATGGTCAAGAAGTTTTGCGAGTAAAGAGAATACCGAAGGCGACCCCCCACCAATGTTGGAAATCTATTACCACCCTGTGATATGTGGAGACGATGACTGCGAGAGTGAATATGGAGAAAACGTCACGAACTGCCCACAGGACTGTCCAGGCACTTGCGGTGATGATTATTGTAACCCATATTTCGAGTCCAAAAAAAACTGTCCGACTGACTGCCCACTATTATTCGAGTCTGCATTTTTATGTATGGTCTTCATAGCGAGTGCTATCATGATTATCGTTAAGATAATGACTTGGGACTTCTCAGACTACAAGAACTTCGTGAAGGCGATTATTGGTATGATTATCATTATCGCACTAATCACAGTAGCAGCAATTATGCTTAGGTTTTAAGAGATGTTGCTGGAAGAATGCAAGAATTGTAGAAGGCATTATGACGAGGGTTGCCCATATTCCATGCTTTCCCCACCAGAAATTGACAAAAAAAATAACAGATGTAAATTTTTCAATTCTTTGGCATAGTTTAAGTTAAATGGGGTAGCCCCTGAGAGCAAAACATGGCAAGTCAGAATGAGTTGTTACAAAAAATGTAACGGAATTTTCGATTTTGTTACAATTTTTGTAAAACGACAGAAAATTTATAAAGGCACGACATGTGCGACACAGTTTTTTATATTTTGACTCCAAATAATAATCATGGCTGTCCTCGAACCTGCGATGGAAAAACTGATTTCTGCCAAAAAGACGGATATTATTTTAGCCATAAGGGCATTGGGCAGGGCGGATGCCAGATTATACATACCATTTGCTAGGGATGGAGTTCATCTAAAGAATGACTTGGAAGAAGCCCTAAGGCATGTGGAAGAGGCATTGGGGGAATAAGATGGCAATCATAGAACCCGACCATGTGACAGAGAAACAACTTGAACTAGCGAGGGCTATAGAGAGTTCATCGTTCTTCGTGAATCAGGCTTACACCTACGAGTTCTTCGGTCAGTTGAAGATGTTGCAGGAAGCAGTATTCAAGGGACAGAAGATAGATCCCGCAGAACTCGAAAAGGAGAGAAGACTAAGAGTGGACGACTATCTTGAACATGCCCGAATCGCCATAAAGAAAGCGATAGCCTTGTCAGAGGGCTTATAGTCATTATGACTTGTGTCATTAACTTAAAAAATCCCCGAGCGAATAGCGATGAGGGGATAATTCCCGTATGACAATCCTTTAAGAAAACAGAATAACAAATATTCCTTATGAAGAGAATAGACTTTTTGGCAATACCGCTAATAGCAACTATGTTGTTAGCCCCAACGGTATTAGCGGATGATGTTACAGTCTCGGCAACAGTATCGGGCTACATAACAGCAACATTCAACTATGCGGCAGTGTCTTATGGTTCATTGTCCGCAGGGACGAGCAATAACGCCGCACCAAACCAATTGAACGGAGTTTACAATGTGACGGTTGATGCGAACAACAACTACAAGGTTCAGGCATACGGACTGAACTTCACCGATGGTGGTGGACATGAGTTCTACATCAACAACCTAAAGATGGACAGCAATGCTACTGCAGGAAATCTGGCAGTTGGAAGTGCAGTCGCACTAACAGAAGTCGCACAAACCATAGAGACAAACATACTCCCCGCAGTCACAACACACTATCATGGATACTGGTTGAGCATTCCCGCAGGGCAGTATGGAGCCGCATACTCATCGACTGTGACAGAAACCTACAGTCTCGTATAGGGGACATAGATTTCATAGATAAGGGGATTTGCTTAGGCTTTATTTTCTATTAATATTTATTATTCAATATTAAGATATATGAGAAGAGTATTCTGGCTGTTCATCTTCTTGTTGATAATCCCTACTGCCTATTCCATAAGCGTTGGGGTTGGACCTGCAAGGTTCAATATCACAGAACAAATCAACACAGAAAAAATGATTGAGTTCCGCATATTCAACACAGGAGATGAAGACCAGTATTTCACGTTGGAACCAGATAGCAAAGTTCTGACAGTCATAAAACAGGACTGTGGTTTTTGGTGCAATGGCAAGGCATATCTTGTCAAAGCACATACATACTACAACAACGGGACTCTTATCCAAATCATCCTGCTATCAAACACGAAGACTTATGTGGACGGTCAGATAAATATATTCTCTAATTCAAGTGGCGGAGGCATGGTCGGTGTCAGGGGTTCTGTGGCAGTTTTATTGATTGCCCGATTCTGCGATGGAGATGTGTGCCCAACCACCACAACAACATCCACTACAGCAAAAACAACAGCAAAAACCACTATAGCAAAAGCCACCACAACAATAATATCTTCTCAAACACAAGGCAACATCACAACAACAACTGTAACTGTAACCACAACAATACCTGCACAGAAAATAATAACAGTTGGCATCGATCCCGCAAAGGTTTGGATAGATTCCGAAACCCCCCTCGAAATAAAACTCTGGAATGATAAGGGGAATGTGGACGCCATATTCCTCATAGAGCCAGACTTAAACTGCTCGAAACACATGGCTAAATACGAGAAGCAAGTAGTTGTTCCGATGGGAACAACACACGACACACCCATAATAACAATCATAGTATTTACACCAAGCAAGGACGAGTTCGAGTGTGGGATAAACTTCATCGGAATACCGAAAGACGCAGAGCAGGAACAGGGGACGATAACCATGAAACATGGGATAACCATGAGAGTGTTCTTCCAGAAGCCAAAGGAGGAGGCAAAGCCCAAGTTCAACCCATTCTGGTATTTTGTTGTTGGAACAATAGTTTCTATTATTGCGGCGTTCATAGTCCTAGTCTATACGGGTTGGTTACAATTTTAGCGTCGTCATACAAAATTATATGTGTTTAAAAATCAAATTAAATCTTATGAAAAGAGAGTTTTTGATACTTCTGGGGATATGCTTTTTATTCACTCCTTTACTTGTAAGAGCAATAGACATTTCAGATTGTTCTGATTTGGACACAGAAGGGGGGACATACTACTTGACAGCAGACATAATTGATTCAGGTGTTGATACCTGCATAAATATCTCGGCAAACGATGTTACTTTGAGTTGTCAAGGATATACGATAGACGGGACTGACACTTCCGACACCAAGGGAATTTATGTATATAGGGACACTCAGACGACGACAAATATCACTCTGTCGGGTTGCATTCTTACAGATTGGGCTATCGGGGTTGAGACATACAATGCTAATGGAAACACTATGGATACCATAACCTCTGAGTTCAATACACAGAACGGTATCCGAGTGCAGTATTCAGACCACACCAACTTCATAAATGTAATAGTGGGAGAAGAAGAAGTAAGCCGAACACAGGAGACTGGTCTGGTCGTTCAAAATTCCAACTATATAACCATTTACGGTATAATTTCCAATTATAATATAGTCAGGGGCATAGAATTTTACGACTCATACAACAACAGCATCGAATACATTAATGTTGAAAACAATGATTATGGTGGTCTTTACTTCGAGTCTTTTAGCGGAAACATAACTTATGCAACAATCATATTTAACGATAACTATGGGTTCTACTGTTCGGACTGTTTTATGAACCTTGGCGACGCATCGCAACCAGACCAATTTATCGTTGATTATAATGGTGGTTATGGGTTCTACTTCATAGGCGGTTCGAGCAACTTAGTAGAAATAGAAATCAATGAAAACGGTTGGGGTATGTATCTTACTGACAATGCAAACGGTTACAACCTCACCAACATAGAGGTCAATCAGAATTATGGAGACGGTATTTATTGGGAAAGTTCATACTACGAGAATTTGACAGGCATAACCGCTATCAGTAATACATGGACTGCTTTAAACTTAGGCTTAGGCAATAGTGTTATAAGCGGTGCAACAGTCAGTTATGCTGCCACTGGTTTAAGATTGAATGGAAGTTTGAATAACATCACAAGCATAAGTGCAGATGGTTGCCCTAATTATGGAGTTTATGTAGGTGGCGATACAAATAGACTGATTGGAATTACTATAAGTGGCAGTGGCGAAGGAATACATTTCTATGGTCTGACCAATAGTTATGTGCAAGATGCGACTGTTACTGGCAATGGACCAGGATTATATCTTGAAGACAGTCCAAACAACTTATTGGTAAATATAGATTCAGAAGGAAATGGTGATGGCATTACTTTCAATTCAGGATCATACAACAATACTTTGAGGGGAGGTATCCTAAACTCGAACAGTAATGGAATTGTTGTATGGAGCGATTATAATGTTTTGGATGATATAAGTGCTAATGGAAACAGTATTGGGGTTGATATTGAGGGCAGTTACAATACCCTATCAAACATAACAACCGATTCTAATACCAACTATGGGATTAAACTTTACTCCGACTATAGCACATTGACAGGAATAACTTCTTTGAACGACCAAGATGGGTTTGGAATTTTTGGTGGAAGCAATCTAGTATTATCAGACTCAAAAATACAGGATTCAGTTGGATATGGAATTCATTTCTTGGATGCAAATTCTGCCAACGATGTGTTTTATAACAATTTACTGAACAACACAAACAATATTTTGTTAGATGGTGTAAGTTGTGATGACTGTGCTTGGAACACCACGAGACAAGTCGGAACAAGAATATATAGTGAAGGGGCAGAAATCGGTGGCAGTTATTGGACTAATCCCGAAGGAAACGGATATTCCGATACATGCACAGATATAGACGCAGATGGATTCTGCGACGAGCCTTTGGAAATCGCAAGTTATGACTATCTACCATTGAGCAACGAGTATATACCTCTCACATGCCAAGTTATTAATGTCTCTAGAACTTATGTCTTATCAGGGAATTTAACAACAGACAGAGATCCCTGCTTCAATATAACAGCAAATGATGTAGTTTTGGATTGTCGGGGTTATACAATTATAACAGGATTATGGTCAGAAAATGTTATTAGAGTTTACAGGGATTCACCAGAAACAACAAACATTACCATTAAAAACTGTAATATAGAATGCTCATGGGACTATGGGATTACGGTTTCTATCAAGTTCGATAATTCTGACTACAATGACATAGAGAACATAAATTTCATCGGTGGAACGCCAGATGGCAGTTGTGAAGGCTATGGGATTGGTTTGTCCACTTCCAATCACAATAACATAAGCAACATATATCAGGGATGGATAGACGAGTGTATGCTTGAATTAAATAGTGCAAATTACAACAACATCGACACCTTAGACTTCCATGGTTTCAGCGATGGTTTTATTTGTATGTATGGGAGTTCCAATAACAGTCTTAACAACCTATATTGGAACGGAGAAGGCAGTGATTATGCTTATGATGGAATAATAGTAAGCGACAGTCATAACAACACATTTACGAATGTTGTTGAAGACGGATTAAGTGGCAATGCAATCTATATGGATGGCAGTTACAATATATTCCAAAACTTGTCGGTGCTCAACCATGGCAGATGGGATTATACACAGGCAGTCTATTTCTTTGGTAGTTATGACTATAACACTTTTGACTGCCAAGGTGGTTCAATATCTGGAAACCCTGCTTTAAGTTATACTGTAGGATTCGATTTGTCGGGAGGCAGTGATTATAACACATTCAAGAACTGTATCATCAGTGATTTTGCGACAGGAGTCGTCTCAACAGGATCAAATAATAATCAGTTTTATAACAATCTATGGAATGTCACTACTCTCATTTATGCCGATGGTGGTAGTGATAACATCTGGAACACCACAAGGCAGGAAGGAATAAGAATCTATTCTAATGGAACGGAGATAGGCGGTAACTATTATACCAATGCCAATGGGACTGGCTACTCGGATACTTGCAATGATTTAAACAATGATGGATTCTGCGACGAGCCTCTGGAAATTGAGAGTTATGACTACCTACCATTGAGCGATGAATACTCAAACATTTCTGCCTTCATATCAATAACCCTCAATTTTACGAGTATAGGCTTTGGTGCATGGTTGCCACTCAACAACAATGTCCCTGCTATGAACAACTATTCGATAAGCATATCGCTTGGTGGAAGTTGCATAGGGCAATTATCCTTCCTGAACATAACACCGACATTGACCTATTTAGAATATACCATCCCCAACTACAATATAAAACTCAACTACACACTGAACACAGAGGAGCATCCAGACCTGTTAAGACTCAATGAGACTATAAGCATTAATGTCAGCGATGGCGATATGGATTATCCCCAATACTACCTTGACATCCCTTCAAAACAATACGAGGGTGATTATACAGCAACCCACACTGTCTTGGGTGAGTGCCAATGAACGTCATACAAAACATCAATAATTCCAAAAACATTAGTATAAATATGAAGATGATTTTGCTAGTCTTGTTGCTAATGATACCGACTGTCTTGGCAACAGAGCCTGTTATAGAAGTCACAGTAGTCCTACCCTCAAACGTATCAATAACCAATATGCAAGTTTACTTCGGCTCTTTTGTCCCACCACAAGAACACAAGGGCAACACACTGCCTGACCCCATTATAGAGAATTTGAACGCCACATCATACAACATAAGCATAGTCCCATTCGACCTGATAATCAATGGCACGAGTCACAAGATACCAAAAGGCAATGTGCATTACGCAGTAGATACATGGAGCGGTGGGCATTGGATAGACAAGCACATAGGCGGTTGGGCTAATGAGACGATATACATACCATTGAGCGCATACGAGAGAGTAAGGATAAAGTTTTGGATAAGGGCGGATTATACAAACCATTACGGAAGATACGAGGCATGGTGGTCAATCAACGCCGAATCCCTGCATCTCTATGTGGACCTTAGAGCACCTAGCAGAGAATCCGACTTGATGACTCTCGGGTTTGCGATTTGCATTCCATTAGCCTGTCTAACATTTTTCGATTTGGCTCTTGAATCCTTCGGAGACTTGAAGATGTGGTTAAAGATAGCAGTGGCAATGATAATACTTGCCGCCCTCGGGTTATCCGCTTTTAGTGTTTTGAGGTTTTAGGTTAGATGAAAGTTTCTTCCTGAACTCCTCCTCGAGTTGTGGTAGAGTCATCCTCAACTGACCAAGTTCGCAACTATAGTAGAAATAATACAGGATTTGCCTTACGATCTCGCTCACATTTGTCTGTTCCTTGTAGGCGAAATTTCTCAAGAAATCGAAGAGTTTTGTCTCAACCCTGAATACAATCCTCTTCCTCACAGCCCCCCCACCTTCTTTTTAGAGAGGCTCAAGAGTTGCGAGGCAATCCTCTCAAACTCCTCTGGGTTCTTCTCCATCTCCTCTAAGAGTTTCTTTTTGGCTTCCTCGTCCATAATATTTTATTAATTTGTAAACTACTTAAGTGTATGACAAACTTACTTAAAAACCTAAATCAAATATATTTACATGGCTAGACACAAAGTTGTTGTAACCGAAATGATGAAGGTTAGAAGAGCCTCCCCTAAGACGCCATTCTTGGGATGGGGAAACTTTGCCATCAGGAAATTAACGACTGTGGCAAATTCACCTAAACTCCTGAAATACAGAGGATGTGTTCAGGGTGCCATGGCTGGTAAGAAGTATGCCAACTTAAAGGGCGTCCAAGAAGCGTTTACTGCTGCGGCAAAGCACTGCAGTAAAGGGCTCTAGAACTTTCACTTTAGGACAAACTAAAGGCTTCCTTTTTCTTTAGTTTTTACTATAGTGAATGGTCTATGTTGCTAACAAAAGATGCTCTCGCTGACTTGCTAATTTCGGGAGAAATAAAGTGCGATTCTTGTTCAGACTTGATGCGACTTGTCGAAGAAGTCAGGTCTGGTAGGAAAAGCAAGGAAGATTTGATGAGAGTTCTTTAGGCGTATGACAATCCTATTTAATTTCTAATTCTCAAATAATCATTATGGAATTAAACCACAGACTCGACCCTCTTGAGAAAAGGTTTGCAGAAGGATGGGCTAGAGGGGTTCTGACAAAATATGGCTTCCCCGACAAAGAGATTGAAAAGATTATGACAGAGCAACAGGAGATGCTCGTTGAGGTTGCACAGAACTGGGAGAAGGGGATTTTGGATAGGTTCGGTCCATTGATTGCAGAAGAGAAACTCAAGGAAATGATGGCAATAGAGAGGTTGAAGAAGGAAGAGGAAGAGAGGACATTGAGAAGACTGATGGGAGAGGAGAGAGAGAGGGCATTGAGGGTTGCAGGGGTGCTATAGATGGCAGAAGCAGAAGGTTTTGTTGAACCACTCATTGCAGGGGCATTCGCTTTAGCAACATTCAAGGCATTCGAGAAGACATTCGAGGAGAAGAAGAAAGAACTCAAGAAGGCAGAAGAAGAGAAGAAAGAGGCAGACCTCAAGAAATTCAAGGGTGCATTTGATGTGGGGAAAATCAAGGACGTGCTCAAGTTCCCACCAAAGCCAGAGGGATTATGATGCTATCGACAAAACAAGAGTTTTTCGGCGGATGGTGTATATATCAGGACGGCAGAAGCACTAACAGATGCTATCCCTCGGAACAAGAGGCACACGCATACATAAAGTCCGAGAAAAAGAGGGCGATAGAAAAATTGGGGGAATTATGATGGCAAACTACAAGGAGATTAGAGACAAGTATGTGGATTATGACGTCAGGAACGACCAAGAGATAGACCTTCTGGACAAGGACGGAAATGTTCTCGACACTCTATATATTCATGGTCTCATTGACAACTTCATCAACGACATGGTTGAAATCCAGATGAGAGAGGAAGCAAGGGAAAGAGCAAAGGAGTTCGCAAAAAAACTGTGATGGTATGGACAGGGCAAGGGAAGAAGAATGGTTGCAGATGAGGAAGAAAAAGGAAATCCTTGAGCACATCGACGAGGACAACAAAGAGTTTCTGAAATTAAAGGAAGACCTGCTCAAGATCATGAGCCGATACCCATACTTGGGATATGAAGAGATACTCGGCATGGTTGAACCAGATGTCGAACTTATCAACAAGATGATTGACGACGACAGAAGGTTGAAAGAGATGGTGATGAGGTTATGAATAGGCTTCCCTCAAATAATCCAACTCCTTTTGGTTTCTAGCAACGAGGAAGTGCCAACAGTTCTTGGGACTATAGCGACATTGACACTTGGGGTTCTTTAAGACTTTGTTTTTCAAGGAACAGTAGTAGATTTCATTGTTCAATCTTAATCATCCTGTTCTTCTCATCTATAGAGAGTTCTGTTACCTTATGCCCTCGAGATTCGAGTTGCTTGAGTTGGTCTGGTGACAATTTCCCCTTGAAATAGACTGCCTTAGAACCAGAGAAATATATGGCTTCATACTCGCTATTGACCTTGCGATAGAATAACTGACCGAGTTCATGGGCAATCGCCAAAAGGAGTTCGGGGTCGGAAATCCTACCTTCTAGAATCCAATCCATGTTTTTCCCTCCTGAAAGGGTTAAATCCTTTCAAATCATAATAGATGAGATAGAGATAAACAATGGTCGGAAAGAACGCCATGATGAATCTTATGGGAGTAAAGTTAAGGATAGTGAAGCCCCATGTAACTATCAACAAAATTATATAGAGAGCAACCCATTTCTTATTCATACTACCACGCTACAATTAATTTCCACATCATTTAGATAACATTTTTGAGAAACCCTTTTTTCTATGCTTGTCCTCTGCTGAATGAACTCGCACCATAGAAGATTACACTTGACAGTATCGGCATTCAGGTAGGCATAGAGAAAAAGACCTAACTCAAAGAGACTTATAGCCAAAAGAATTATCCCAAAGATTGCCATTGCCTTATGAAAATCATCCATAAACAACCCTTTTAGCAATTAATATCGGTATCGCTATGAAACTTGTATAGATTCCCAAGATTGCCATTAAGATGATTAATACTGTCATCCTCATCCTAACATCTGCTCAAGTTTTTTTCTGGCTAACTCATTCACTCTCAAGTCATCCAACTGCCTTCTAATTTCCCTTATCCTATCGACCAAATCCTGACCTAACTCTCGCAGTTCTGGATTGTCCTTTGATGCGGTTATTAAATCCTCAAGATGATGTTCAACATCTCGGGTATGCTTTACTCCACATTCTAAACAATATCCCTTGTCCATGTAGGTCTCTATCCCCATAGACTATAATTGCCTTGAAAAATATATATCCTTGCTGTCCGACAAAAATATATCTAAAAGAAAAGCCAATCATTTATTATGGTAGATGTAACAGAAAGTAGAGATGAACTACCTCACCTTCTTTCTGAGGTCAAGAAGATAAGGGCTTTCATGTATCCTGAGGCAGAGGTCGTTACACCAGTAGCACCTGCACCCGCAATAGCACCAGTCACAATCACGATAGGGGCAGTTCCGACAGCACCAACACCGACGGTAGTTCCTGTTCCAATCGCACCTGCGGTCACACCAACACCAGAATTCGGACCACTTTCAGAAGCAAGGCTCAAGGAACTCGAGAGAAGATTTGAAGAGATGTATAGAAGATACAAACCAGTAGCAGAAAAACTCGGACCACCATTAGAAAAAGGAGCAATAGAATTGGGGAAGATAACCAAAGAGGCATTGATAAAGGCGGGAGAAGCGGCTAAGAAACTTGGTGCAGGGGCGGAGAAGAAGTTCAAGGAATTTGTCGAGACAACAAGGAAGGCATGGGCAGAAGCACAGGAAGAGAGGAGAAGGAAGGAACTCGAGAAACATTTGCAGGAACAGGCAAAGGCTATTGAAGAAAAGAGGGCAAGGAGAGAACTGGAAGAAGCAGGAAGGATTGCTCAGACAAGAGAGAAGGCAAGGTTGGAAGAGGCTTTTGGCGTAGCGATGTAGTTTATTTAGGTGGGTAGTGTGGTCAAGACTTATGCAGAGATGTTGAGATGGAAAAAGGATGTTGAGGATTTGTTGGATAGTGCTAAGGACAAGATAGATGTCGGCGACTATGGTTATGCCAAAGACATCATTGAAATGGCAAAAAAAAGATTAAACGAGGTTGTTTGATGGATAGAGAACCCGAACCCTATGATTATAAGGAAGTTCAGGCAGACTTGAAGCCGATTATAGACAAAGGGAGGGACACATGGTTCTTGCCAGAGTATCAGGAAGGCACTAAGGATTCGGAAGTTCTCGGTGTCGCCATCTCGAAGTATTTTGAATGGAATATCAAACCGATAGTTCATACTTTTCTTGACGCATTGGAAGATTCTAATGCCCACACACTAAGGGCTAAAATCGAGGCATTGTTATAATGGAAGAATGGCTCGGTGCATGGATTGACCTCATGGGTAAGAAGAGAGCCACAATCATAGAGGAAGGAAAAGTCAAGGATTTTGTGACTCACATGAGCCTCTACAAGATGAGACACGCCCTGCTAAAATATGACAAGGAGAAGAAAGAGATAGAACTCTTGGAGTTGGTATGATGGAAGATAGCGTTTTTGAGAAACATTCGAAGGAGATAGAGATATACGAAAGAGCATCTGGAAAGGATGCTGGAAGACTGATTTATGCTTCTGCGATATTATCAGATTTAATAGAAATGTGCCCCGAAGAAATGAAAGAGGAGATAAGGGAAGTCAAGGAACTTATCGGTTCTGTCGTGAAGTCAATTTCCAGAAAAAAATCGGAGGGACTATAGATGAAACTTCTCGGTTGGGGTTTAAAAGATGGGGAAGATGTGTTTCTGTTGAGGAGAGAGCATATAGAGGAATCTGGTAAGTTCGACGCCCGTTACGCCCTTTGGAGAGAAGAAGGCAAGATGAAATTTGGTGTTACAAATCCTGATTATAGCGAGAGGGCAGGAGAAGAAATAACAGAAGAATCCTGTCCAAAAATCATAAAATTTATTAAAGACTCAATAGACCATAAAGCAGTCAAGAGCAATTATAAATATCTTGGTGCAACCGAACAGGTTGGTTCTGGTTGGCTAACAGAAATATTTCCAGATATGTTATCGAGAGAAGTTCTAATAGACGAAGAAACCATTGGAACTCTAAAAACAATGAAGGAGTTCCTCGAGACATCAAAAGAATGTGCCAAGAAAAAATCGGAGGAATTGTAATGGGTAAGGACTTCATTCCTATAAACGAAAACCTGCCGATAGGCTTTCCTGACAAATCAGAAGTCTATGAGTATGTCCTAAAGAAACTATACAAGAAAGACAAGGTAAAAGAGGCATCTACAACAGTTTTGTTCTGGCAAAAACCAGATGTAGCAGACATAGAGAACATCGAGTTAGGGGACAAGGAGATGGGGACTAATGAAACACTGATAAGACTAAAGGACAAGAATTTCGTGGTGTTGGAAGGGACGATGAGTTTGAAGGAAGCAATACAGAGAGACAAAAAGAGGTTAGAGGAAATATGAGAGAAGAATATCCTAAAAGGTTGCCGATAGTCGATTTTGAAGGAAAGAAATGGTTTTTTGACGAAAGGTTGAAGCAACTCAGAACAGTAACTCGTTCACCTATGGATAGGTTAGAATTTCGAGATTTGAATGATTTTGAAGTAGAATACTTTAAAGACAAATTAAAGAAACTGTGAGTTCTATGATTGAGGGAAAAGTCAGATATTGGGATTTGGGAAGAGGAAAGGCAAGTGGGACATTTAACATAAAGGCAATAGATGAAGAGGATTTCAACGCTCAACTAGAACATGAGTTCAGAAAGCACCTAATAAGCGAAGAAGTTTGGTTCGAGAAAGGAAAGATTTTTGCGGGAATGCACGAAGTCGGTAATTTCGAGTTTATTGCGAGAGACAAAGACAAATTAAAGAAACTGTGAGTCTATGATTGAGGTTATCAGAGAGTGGCACTTCAAGATTGAGAGAGGAAAGGAAAAACTCGAGACAGAACCAGAGAGGACATTCAGCAAAGAATCCCTTGAAGCATACGCAGAATTCGTGGACAAGATAAATAGACAACTCACAAACGAGATACTCCAAGAAGGTTTCAGGCACAATGAACCCATAAATTATCTTGAAGCAGATTTAACGATAAAAGGAAAAAATGTTTTGAGTGAATTGTGATGGAGAGGAAGGACTTCAAGTTCGTGGACAAGGAAATGTGGATAGAGGGAAAAAAACTTGAGATAGGATTGTTGAAGCCCAAGACAACGGAAGAAAGAATAGCAATCAAGGAAGGAAAGGCACATCCTAAACTCGGTTTCTTTATCGAGGGCGAGTTCAAGGGAATCGTGGAGTTTCCAGAACTGCCTTATGGTGGGACGGAAGAGGAAGAACCACCTGAAAACCTCGTGAAGCATTTCGATGCGATAATAAGGATTCTAAAGAAGAGGATAAAGGAAGAACTCTAAAACGTCGGACAAAAGGATTTCTAATTGAGAAACGATAAATTAATTATGGTCAAAGAGATAGAGATGAAAGGGGATGAAAGACTTCCTTATCTCGTGGCTACTCGTCAGGCAGGAGACCCCCTTAAAGGTATCAGAGAACTCATACAGAACGCTTGGGACTCCCATGACGAGAGAGTGGCAAGGACAGGAGAAACACCTGAACCTGTAGATATTATAGTTAAAGAGAAGGATAACAAATCAATCTTTCTGTTTTCTGACAACGGATTGGGTTTTGATTCCAAAGAGGATTTCGAGGAAAAGATAGCAGTAATGGGCGGAGAATGGAAGGTCGGAACAGGGGCAAGAGGGGAGTTCGGGATAGGCAAGGGACAGGCATTGGGCATGATTTACGATCCTGACAAAGACAACTACGATGGGGAGATAGAGATAACCACGATAATCAACGGAGAGCCATGGACTATCAAGGGTTTCAAAGTGAAGAACAAGAAAATATACTTCCAAGAGGCACAGAGGGGCGGAGAGAAGGAATTGGGCGAATTCCACACAGGGACACAATGGAAGGTCATATCAAACAAACCAAACTTCTTCGAGGAGAGGAAAATCAGGAACTACATCGAGGATAACATAAAAGGGGAATACCCGATAAAGTTCAACGAACAGATAGTTTCACCGCCTCTTGAAGGAGAGAGATTCAACATAGACGACTTGGCAGTAGCATATTTCCAACCGACAAAGACCTTCTTTCTAGTGTATAATAGGGGCATAAAGGCAGGAAGCCCCGAGATTATCAAGGGTTGGGGCGGAGACATTCTCACCAAGAAGAGCCTTGTGACAGGACTGGCAAGAGAGACCATACACGAGGAAGATGACAAATGGATTAAGATAAAGGAGAGCATAAAGGACAAGATTGAAGACGATATAGATGGAATGGAGAAGTTCTCCGACGAGCAAAAACTAGGCACTCTTCATCTCATAGCAGAAAACCCAACAAAAAACATAGAGAGATGGAAGGAGAAGAAGATAATCAAGTTGTCTGACGGGAAGATAATAACCTTGAGGGACTTACTCTCAAGGGCTGATGTTTATGGCGGTGTCTGGTATGGGGACGACACCCTTGTGAATTCAAAGGCAAATGACTTGGGCTATGCGATTGTCCACAAGGATTGGGGTTTCTGGGCAGATGATTTGAACGACATCCTTGAGCATCTCGGATACTACAAGACGACCAATTCGGAGAAGGCAGAGGAACTACAACCCATAAGGTCTATAGGATACAAGTCGTTCGTAAAGGAAGAACTGAACGACGAGGAGAAGATGGCTTCAAGGACGTTGGAAAAAATTATAGTGGAGTCTGGGTTGAACCCAAGGACAGTTGTCTTCGGGATTGGTCCCGCAAACGCCTGGACTGATGGAAGGACTACGATAACATTCAGCAGGAAAGAGTTCTCAAGGGCAATAAAGGACATAGGAAAGGGTGGTGCTCACGAAATCAGGGCGATTCTTGATATGTTGCCATCATTGATACACGAGATGACGCATGATGATGATGATAGAGGGACATTGAGACATGCGACATCGGACTTCTACGAGAAATACATGGATACGGAGAAGAAGATAATAAAAGGGGCAAAGAAACTCTTCAAGGGAAGCAAGATGTTCCACCCTGCATTCGATTACAGGGAATTGATACACATGCTCAACCAATACCAGAAGCAGAAATCCAAAGAACTCTTGAGGGAGTTGTAGATGGAAGAAATCTGTGAGGACATACTCAAGAAATTGAAGGAGAGTAAGCAAATCTATATAGTCGGCTTGGATATGCCACTCTCTGTAACAAAAAACCTCTTCATACTACTTGACAAGACAAGAAAGGAGATGGCAAAGGAAAAGAAGATACCCGAAGTCCAGTTTGATTTCGAGGACTTGCTCTGGGAGTTCATAAGCAAGGATGTAATGAAGACAAAGGCGTTGTAGATGGTATTCGGATTCATGCTCAAACCTTTCAAGATGATTGTGCAGAAGAAAAAGGATGAGAAATTCTGGGAATGGTTCGGCAGTCTATCAGAAGAGAAGCAGAAGGCAATCTGCGAGGACAGGGGTTTGAAGTGGGTTAGGAAGAACCTCAAGAAGATAAAGGAATACGGAAGGATAAAGGATTTAGATCGCTTGGAGAAATTGTAAAAATGATTGATGATGATTTTGTGAAGGCTCTTGAAGAGCAGGACTGCGATGTGTTGAGAGTCAGGGAATGGAAAACCCCTGCAACCGATTATCCTCTAGGAAAGAGAGGTTCTGTCGAGATTGTGAGGAAGGACTATAGGAAAGGCGTTTATCTGATGGAAGGCGTTGCCAACAAAGACTTCTTCTTCGTCGAGAAGAGGATACCAGTCACATCATTGAAGATTTCTGGCAAGACTTGGATGGTGGACGACCCCCTGCATTGGGAAGGAATGAAAAGGTTGGCGCAAAAAAGCAAGGGGAATGTCCTTATCGGCGGTCTTGGTCTGGGTTTGGTGCTTCATGCACTCGCAAACAACCCAGATGTTAAGAGGATAGATGTTGTCGAGAGGAATAAAGACGTCATAGAGTTGATTAAAGACCTCGTTCCAAGAAAGGTGAACATACACGAGGGGGATGTCTTTGATGAAAAATGGTTCAAGAAGGACTACAACACAGTCATACTCGACCTCTGGATTACTGAAACTGCCAATTTTGGAGATATGATTAGAAGTTTTGCAACCTTCAAGACAGAATACCCAGAAGCCAATGTCTATATCTGGGGCATGAGAGAACCGAGCATTAATCCAGCAGTCGAAAAGACCAAACTATGCAAGTTCTATCAAGAACTGATGAGAATGAGCAAGAGAAGGTTGATGGAACTATGAAACTCTATCATGGGACAGCAAGGGCTTTGGGCATAATGATAGAGAGAGAGGGCTTGGATCCCAGAGGAGTTGTGTTTCCAAAGGAGATTTCATCCATCTTAAGAGAGGACAGGATAGGTTTTGGCAAATCACCCGAGTCAGCAAGAGGGTATGTATATTTTTTTGACAAACCCGAGATGGCGAGATACTTCGGTTGTGGCGTGGCAAGTAAGGTCGGAATTGGGAACATGGCACAAGTGTTCGAGATTGACACAAAGAATGTAAAGGTTGAGAAAGACCCGCTGTTCCCAGAGGGAAGTTGGAGATTCAGGGGAAAGATAAACCCAGAGTTCCTAAAGACCTTCGAGATAGTGGACTGCGAAAAACTTGGACTGACAAAAGAGTTTTGGGGCATCACAAAGAGGGATTTGGAAAGACTTAAAAAAATATAAACCAAAAGATTATTTATGGGAAGGCACAAGAAACGCAATGACAATGGCAAGAGGTTGAAGGATAGGAGAAGGTTGAGAATGTATAAACTGCACCCACAGTTGAGAGAATGATTGTTATTCTACCAGATTGGCTCTACACCCTCCACAAAGAGATGAGGGAAAAGATTTTGGCGAGATATGATGTTAGAGAACTCAATAAAAGGATTTTTGACAGAGATTGATAAGGGTTTCATAGTATCCTCGCTAATCAACATACCTTTATCGTGTTCTATAGATTACCTGCCGATAATGGTGTTCAATCAGTCCTAGATTTGTATTTCTAAAAATTTCTCCCTTGTCCACTTGTAGTTTCTGCCACATCTACAATACCACTTAGACCAACCTTCACCCGCTTCTACGAGTTTCATCTCCCTCTCGCAGTTCAGACATCGCATAACTAAAACTCTTCATACTCTTCTTGCTCTTCTTCCCAATCCTCTTCTTCGTCTTGATATTCCATATTTATCTAATCCATTCTGGTTTTTAAATCCTTTAGTCACCACCATACTCTACTTCATATTTCTTGTATTCCCTGTAGCCCTGCCTTAACTCGTCTCCAAGAGAAATACCCTTTTTAAGCGACTTCATCTTTATGGCTTTATATGTTTCCTCATCTACCCTAAAGACCTTTTCACCATCTGGAAAACGAGTTTTTAAAAACATACTTATCCCCATAAAAAATGGAATAGCAGGAAAACCCAAATCGGGTTCGTCAGGAAGGCGACCTTTGACTGGTTGAAGAAGTTATCATCCTCGAAGAACAAGGAATAGGATAACTGAACGAGGATTATCGAGAAAAGAGACGAGATTACTGCATTCAAGGTATTGGAATAGATGTGGTAATAAGTTCCGATTATACTACCCACTACCCCATAGATTGCGAGTTCAAAGGCATAGACACACAGGGTATAGGGAAAGACTCTCCACAGGGTTGTTTCCTTGTCCTCGAACCTTTTGATTGAGAAGTATCTTTCTACTCCCCATCTGACTTTCTTTATCACGATATAGTTCCAGAACAAGGAAATATGGAAGAACACCACCAATGTAATGATTTCAAACCAAGTTGTCAAGTAAGGATTATAATAATAGTAGCCACCACCACCATCAAACATCAAGTCTATCATTTTTCAAACACCCTTTCCCCATAGGTCGCCTCTTCCAAACCCTTGTTATTATAGACTATCTGGACTTGCTTCCCTTCCAAACCCTTGTAGAACTCCCACTTTCTCGGCGTGTATCTGCGAATGGTCGTGAAGATTTGCATCACCCAAGTCCTTTTGTTCAAGATACCCAAGACCAAGATTATCAAATCAGTCTTCGGCAACGGATAGTAATGACCGCCAGTGAAGACAGTATCGTATTCTATGAAGTCTTTGGAGAGTTCCTTGTAGTTTACCGCAAGACACTGCAAGAGGGTTGCCTGAAAGGGTGGCTTCTTCGGAAATTTATAATAGACATGAGAGAATTTAATTTTCTCCAAGATTATCCAACCTCTTCTGTTTATTGGCAAGACTGTCCTTGATGATACCAATTAGTTCTTGAGCATACTCTGGTTCGCACTTGATAAACGCCTTTATGATTTCCTCGAGTTGATACCATCTGGGAATCCAATTATGCCTGTCAGGAAAATAGTTCTGGTCTTGCGGTTCAAAATGGACAATGACGACATTGAACTCTGGGTTAGTGTGATGCGAGAAGACATCCTTCGTTATGTTCACTTTCATAATAATTTTATAGGAGAGAAAGGATTTAAACACCATTATTGAATATAATTATATGCTCGAAGATGAAAGAAAACAGCATCATGGTTATCACACTCATTGTTCCTGTGGTCGCTTCCACAGGCTTCACAGTTTTCAACCTGCTTGGAGAAACTGTTTAAAATGTGGGATACATTTCTTGGGTTTTCCTTGTAGTCGGGGTGTTTTTAGAAGGTATGAGAGAAAAAAGATTTAAGTGTTGGAGATGTGGGAGAAGGTCGAGGTCGAGAAAATGTCCTTATTGCAAGGAGTAGGTTTTTGGTTCAAGACGCACTTGTGGGAAATGCTAATCATGGTTGTCTATGTGACAGCATTCATAATCTACCAATCCTTAAAGACAGATAATATCTATACAAGGACGATTGCGATCTACAACGGGACCCATCTTCAAGATTTTCTAATCAAGTGTAATGGAAGTCTGTTGGTCAGCAAACAACCCCTTGGGTTTCCAATCTTCGTGGGTGAGAAGGACTTGAAGAATAAAAGATTATGTGATTAGATGGAGAAGTGGGATATAGAAATTAGGGATGCCAAGTGGAAGGTAACAGACGATGATGGCAAGAAGAGGATTTACTTCGTGGGCATAATCTATATCGACGACAAGTTCTTCCTCAAGGGCAAGAACCCAATGGCTTTTGCGACTGTGATAGCGAAAGACCAGTTCAAGGAATACGAGTTCGTGATAGACGGAGACTATGACTGCTGTATATTGATAAAGAAGTCTATAGAGGACATAGCCACCATAGACGAACTCAACGCCCTCTTGAAGCACGAGTTCCTACACTTCTTGTTGGGGCACAGGAAGAGCATAACCAACGAAGAGAACTTGGCTCTGGATAAAAAGGTCGAAGAAGAGATGACGAAGGAAGAGGTGGCGACACTCTCGGGGCTTTCAATAAGATACATGATGATGAAGCGAGAGGCATTCCACCCATTCTTGAAGGATTACACAAAAAAATAAAAAATCGGAAGAGATGTTCCGATATTGCTACGATTGGCTATTCATAATTTTGAATACTCATTTATAAATAACTGTTCATTTTTTTGAACTATTTAAGAAAAAATTTTATTCCCACACTTTCTACAAGTAGCAACACTACTCGATACAACTTGTGGTTCTCCACAACTTGAACAAGTAACCCATCTCATTTTCATATCTCCTTAATGTCGAGTATCTTGAACACGACTTTGTATCTTTTTTTTGGTCGCAATTCCTTTTTCTTATTCCTTAATCCCCTAATTCCCCACGCCCTATATATCTCACTCGGTAGCGAGAACCTTGCATCCCAACCCAATTCCCTCTCCAAAATCTTGCCTTTCTGATAGTTTTGTTCTGATTTCATCTCCTCTATGTTGTTCAACTGCCTCTCGACAGTCTGCTTTAGTCTCAAGGTTGAAGTCCTCAATTCCTCAAGACTTGGTTTGAAATCATTATAGACCAAAATCTTTGGATAACACGCTATGCGAAAATTGTTCAAGTATTGGGCAAAATGGAATGTCTGCGTTGAGACATCTTCTATCCCATAATCCCTGTTCTTAATCCTTTTGAATAGATACTTTTTGAACTCCTCGTTGTCCTTTCTATCAACGAGTGTTTCGAGATAGTGATTGACGATAGCAGTAAGTCTTTTCAAACTCCACCCCCTTGATTTTATCAACCTAAACAACTGTAGTTGGACATCGACCTCTGGAACACGAGACAACTGATACGCCTGTCGAGTGGTTATGTTCTCCTTCCACTCAACCCTTGAACGATTTTTGGAGAACTCAATTTTTTTCTGTATCTGTTCTGGAAGTTTCAAAATCGAGATGTATTCTATGATGGAATTTGGCGAAAAACCGACCATCGAAATGTAATCCGAGCATAGAAAGACATCATCTTTTGTCGTGTATTTATTCCTTGAAGATGGTTTGGCTATATCATCTCTCCTCTCCCAACCCCTAACCCTGTCTATTAACATTATGACATCATCAACAGACTTTAGTTTTGGCGTGATGGAACAGAACAAGGAATACAAGGCACTCGCCTTTTCTATGGGATACAAGTCCTCTCTGCTCAAGTTTTCGGCTATACCCTGAATTAACATACCCTTATCGTCTAATTCCCTGATGATAGCAGGGATTGTCGGCTTACACAACCTCTTGAAAGCACGAAACCTTCGCTCTCCATGAATTATCTGAAACCTCTTTCCGATCTTTCGGACTGCTATGGGTTGAAGCAACCCCTCTTTCCTAATGCTTTGTGTCAATCGAGATAGGGCTTCCTTATCAAAGATGACACGCTTCTGAAATGGGTTCGGCTCAATCTTTTCTATGGGGATGTCGTGTAGTTTCACTCAATCCACCCTATATCTCTCAATAATGTCATTAGGTAGTCTTTTGACTTTCAAACCCATTTGAGTTACGAAAGCAGGGCAATCACAGAACATACAACTCGTATCATTAGGCATTATCCTGTGTTGCGATTTCAAATGATGACAGATTTTACATTTCATTCTTATCTGCCCCTACATCCTCATCTTCCACACGAACCCATCTACCCTTAATCTTATGATAGACCTTGATAGTTAAATCCCTTGCGTCATTCAGAAAACCCTCGATGTCGCCTGTATGGACACCATCAACACTCGGTATAGACCTACAAGTAATGATGAATTTGTGTTCTATGTTACCATCATCTTCCCATTCTACCATTATTTTCCCTTTCGGTTCAGTTCTTCGAGTTTGAAAAGGGCATTCGTTATTATCTTATTCGCTTTGTCTATGTTCTCAACCGACACCTTTTCATATTGCTTGACCAACTGATTTACCCAACTGTCTTTGCTGAACTTCATCCTTTACACCACTTGCTGAACTGAAATCTAAAGACCTCATCTGTAACTAGCCCTGCCTTATGCTTCTCTATCAACGCCTTGATTTCGCTAATCTTTGGGTTTTCCATAATACCCCCTCAATATTTTTTCTATTTCCTCTAAACTCTCGGCTATCCTTTCTATATCCCTGTAGAACTTAACCTCATATCCTGTTACCATTTCCTCACTCCTTTATCCTTACACTCAAGACTTCATTCGGATTTGTCCAAGTCAATTTTTCAACTCTCAAGGACTTTTTAAGACTATAAAAGTAGTCTAATGCCTTGTCTTTGTCCTCAAAATCGACATTCTCCTCGTTGAAACAAACCCTATAGAGAGTATGTTTAGTTTTCTTCCCCATATTCCTCACCACATATTTCTGGAACTATGAAAAATGGTGATACTTTTTGACATTTTCCTACAGTTGAGACTTTGAGACTTCTATCTGTTAGGTTAGTATCAACCTTTTTAACCCTATCTGTTAATTTAGTCTCAAGGTTTTTGCCCATCTTTTGCCTTATTTCTCGCATTTTTCTATCCTCGCTTTAATCCTAAAGAATGTAGGTCGAGACATTCCTGTTTCCTCGACAAACTTCTCCATAGCCCCCTTGACAGTAGCACATTCCTTACTAACCCTCATAACCAATTCGGCTAAATCATCAAACTCAATTATCTTCTTGAAATCCTCTTTCCAATTCGGCTTATCATTCTTGAAGTTCTCGTATGCCTTATCAATCAACCTCAAGGAGATGTTCTTGATTATCCTGCTCTCACTCAATTCCTTGATATAATCCACGATGTCTAAAGGTATCTTCTTGCTCTTCGCAATCTCATACATAATCTTGATGATTTGCCTGTCCGTCAAGTCAAACTGTAGGAAGAAACACCTATCCTTAACTGCCTCTATGAACTCATTATCCTCAACAAGTTTGTTGATTATCAAGACTAATTTACCTTTGAACATAAACTCGTTTGGTAGTGTCAATAGTGGGCTTGAACTTATCCACTTAACCATCTTCGTGTTGTAATCTGTCGCTGACAAAAGAATGGCTATTATATCCCTGTTGAGAATGACACTCGCCAAGTCATCTAAAACGATTACGCCCTCGCTATTCTCGTATAAAGTCTTGTAGAGACTTAATGGCGTGATGTGTCCTTTCAACAAAAGAAACTTCTTGTTGAGTTCTTCTAATGTCGCCATAGAGTTAAAGGATTTTCCTATACCTCTCCTACCAACGATTATCAAACTATTGATGTCAGTTGCTTTAATCAAAATCTTCGTGTAGTTCTTGACATCATAGAAGTATTTCTCTATGGAGACTACATTCAAACTCTTTATCTTGCTGATTTCCTTCTCGAACTCTTTCTTGTAGTGTGCTTCTTCCCTATCACGCTTTTCCTGTAGTGCCTGTTGTTCTTGAAGTTGGAATTTGGCTATCAAATCTGCTAATGTTATGCCGACTAAATCCTGTGGAAGCCCTAATTCCTTTAGGTTCTCCTCTTCCGTCAAGGAACTATCCCAATCATCATAATCAATTTTCCTACCCAAGACTTCGCACAAGTAGTTTATCTTCGCTTTCATTATTTTTGTCAATCTCATCTCTTCACCGATTTTAATGCCGATATTAAATCATCAATATCATTTGGGTTTAGAAAAATAGAAGAAGAGAACTCTCCTGTATAGTTTAGGATTTCGATTTCATCATTAGGTAGTCTTTTGACTTTCAAACCCATTTGAGTTACACCATCATACAAACCTTTAGGTTTTCTAACTACGATTGTTTTCATATCACACCTGCCGTTATGAAACCACACTTCTTAATCTCGGTTACATATCCACACTTATCACAACTGCCTTTCGCAAAAAATTTGTTTGGTTCTTCTATGGTTAAACGATTACCACAGTTCTCACAAGTGAATTTTTGATGGACAACAAAACCCCTGTCTATCCACCATTCTGCTCTCTCAAGTGCTAATTCCAAAGGTATGTCATTATAATCGTATTTGTCATTCTGATAGTGTGTCATATAAAACCCCCAAAATCTTTAGGTGGTGTATTCATTCGTGGAAGTATCTCACTACTGTTTATCCTACACCACTTTCTAATCATTAGAACCCCCCTCGACATTCGTGACAACCATCTTTTAGAAATTGGTTTTTGTAACTCTCCAAGATTTCGCTTTCTTGCTTACACTTCGGACACTTCACTCTAACAAATTCTCTATCCAACCATTCCCTCAATTCAAGTTTTCGTGTCGTCATAAAATTCCTTAATCCTATCCCATTTCTGTATGAGTTTTTGTATGAACTTTGCTCTTTTGGGTTGCCCTTTTCTTATATCTATGTTCAAAGAACACAAGGCATTATAGATTTCCCCTATCTCCTTTCTATCAAACTCTACATTAAGAACAAAAACCAACTTATTGCTTGAACGATCTAAATTTTCTTTACTCATTTTATAGCACACCATTCCAAGAGTTCTTTAAAATACTCTTTAAATTCATCTTTAGTCATAACCTTGCTATCATCATTCTCATAACCGAACACAGTTACCCTAACCTTATCATTAACCATCTGAAACTCAAAACCAAACTCTAACATATCAAAACTAACTTGCTTTTTAATCTCGAAACAACTATCGCAGATACCACGAAGATAAGATTTCTTTTGGAGAGTTATCGGACACTCGCAGAAAACACAAATCTTACCACTTCTAAACAGATGTCGTTTTTGAAACTCATCAAAATCCATTAACTAATCCACCCCATAATTTCATCATCAAGACATTCTCGACACAGGACATTCTCCTTATCTTCATAAACCAAGACTTTCTTTTCCTTACAGTTACTACACACACCAAAACAAATCTCGTTTGGATAATAACTCATTTCAACACTTCCCTATGCTCAAGTTTCCGAAAAACCATTCTTCTTTCCTATCCTTGAGTATTTGGCTTAAACTTTCTTTGTTGTAATAAGAGTTCGTTTCACTACCATAAGCCCTATGCTCATCTAAAACTTTGTGTATCTTCTGTAAAGTCAAGTTGATGTCTTTAGTTCCATATCTCTTTTTGAAATACTCGTAGAGGTTTTTCCAAAACTCGTAACTTTGTCTTTTTCTAATCCTATCCTCATTCATCTTATCATCTCCATCAAAACAGGGTTTCTCAATTTACCACTCGGATATTGAGAAACCC
>Ga0315306_10000090_pt1 | contig 41634 bp, 46 predicted proteins | sample TDP1_MG_FD_203803 | JGI IMG/M metagenome (GOLD analysis project Ga0315306, IMG submission 203803) | Freshwater sediment microbial communities from Lake Towuti, South Sulawesi, Indonesia - TDP1 | ecosystem: Environmental > Aquatic > Freshwater > Lake > Sediment | place: Indonesia: South Sulawesi... | reverse complement strand
GTGCTTTGTTGCATAAATAGCTTCTCAGGCTAATTTGTTGCCTTTCCATCACGATTTTGTCGTGGGTTGGTCAGTCTTTACCTGTACCGGATCAGTAGGTTGTAGACGAAGCATTTGATCAGCATCTCTTGGAAGGCGTAGATTTGCTTTGTGGCTCTTAGGAATTCTCCGAAGCGCCTCTTCAGGGTTGAGAAGGCTGTCTCGACGAGCCACCTCATGCCGTAGCCGAGCCTTTTCTGCCAGCCTGGCTGCTGCTGAGCCAGCACCGCCCGCCTCCTGGCAGGGCAGCCCCTGGCCAGCCTAGAGGAGTCCTTCCTGACCCGTATGACCGGTTCAATGTCTAGCTCTTGGAGGAGGTTGAAGAGTTCCTTGGAGTCGTAGGCTCCGTCTGCCAGCAGCTTGACGGGGTGTATCCTCTGCCTCGCCTCTTTGACAAGGGGTTCAGCTGCCTCGCGGTCGTGAACCCTCTCGTCTGTCAGCCTTACGCTCAGTATCTCCTTTGTTTTGACGTTGACCGCTATGTGCAGCTTCACCCACCCCTTCCTCCCCTGCCTCTTCCACTCGCCGCGGTTCGTCACCTTCCAGCCTGTAGCGTCTATGGCTATAACAACCCCCTCCCCCGGTCCTCCAGGCCTCAGGCTGGTTGGCACCTTCAGCCCCTTCTCCCGCCTGAAGATGGTGGTGTAGTCCGGCACCCTCTCCAGCCCCAGGAGGCATGCAAACCTCCTCGCCAAACCTTCAGTCTGCCTATAAGGAAGGTTAAAGTAGGCCCGGAGCACCGCCAGAGCCGAGATGGCGGCGTCACCGTAGACCTGGGGACGACCCCGCCCCAACCTTCCCAGCCTCTTAGCGAAGAAAGAACCCACAAGGCCCACATCAAAGATGACATCCACCTCCCTCACAAGCCGATCATTATAACTGCTCCAGTCCACACCATCCACCAACCCAATTATAGAAAAAGAGAAACTAATATTTATGCAACAAGGCACCAACTTGATAATCTTCTCGCTGATGTCCAACCTACTCCTCTGGTATTTCCTATCTAACGAGAAGATAATGTGGAGGGAGGGCGCCATCCTACTATTCGTATACTTTATCTTCCTGGCTTCTTCCTTTGGAGTATTGGCCAGTCCACAAACTACTTAAAGAAGAAGCTGTGTTGAGCAGAGGATGCGAAAGGGGAAACGGTTCTTCCTCGCTTCTTAAATAGCCGTGAGAAACCAATATTTATTGGTGCTCTGAGGCTTGAAGAGAACAGGGACCGCCTACCTCCCGTTACATTACGGTCGAGCCCCCCGATGGCTAATCACTCGCATGAGAAAACTTGCACACGAAATCGCCTCCGTCATCGTCGATGAGTACGGGACCGAGGAATTTCTCCGGAGAATCTCTGACCCATGGTGGTTCCAGTGCCTCGGCTGCATTCTAGGCTATGATTGGCATAGTTCAGGAGTTACCACCGTGGTGACGGGCGTCCTGAAGAGCGCCATAGACCCTGAGGGGCACGGGCTGGCGGTGTGCGGCGGGAAGGGAAGGACTTCCGTGAGGGCGCCTGTGGAGATCAGCCATGCGGGGGAGGAGTTCGGTCTCTCCACGGACAGGATCGATCGCCTGCGGTACGCGAGCAGGATGAGCGCCAAGGTGGATAATACCGCCGTTCAGGCGGGATATCGCCTTTATCACCATGCCTTCTTCTTGACTGAGAAGGGAAATTGGGCTGTTGTTCAGCAGGGGATGAGCCTGGGGGACAGGACCGCTAGGAGGTATCACTGGCTTTCGGAGCATGTGGGGAGTTTTGTGGTGGAGCCTCATGACGCTATAGTGGGTGACGCGAGGAGGGAGGTGGCTCTGGACATGACCGCCGTTGATAGCGAAGGTTGCCGGAAAACCTCCGTGGACGTCATCCGAGAAGAGCCGAGGAAGGTCCTGAGGATGCTCAAGTCTGTCCGGCCCAGCCACCAGAGGTCCCTGCAGGAGTGGATGCCCAAAGTTCAGTGGAAGGAGTACGTGGCCGATGTCCTCTCCATGCCCCAAAGCCTCAACTGGAAGGCCGTCAAGAAGGCCTACGAGTTCCAACCCCAAAACTACGAGGAGCTCTTCGGCATCCGAGGCATCGGTCCAGCCACCGTCCGAGGCCTCGCCCTCATCTCCGAACTCATCTACGGCGAACCCCCCAGCTGGAGGGACCCCGTGAAGTACTCCTTTGCTTATGGGGGGAAGGATGGGGTTCCTCATCCGGTTGATCGGAGGGCCATGGACGAGTCCGTTCAGGTTCTGAGGGACGCAATACAAAGGGCTCGGGTGGGCTCAAAGGAGCGTCTGAAGTCGCTACAGAGGCTCCGGGGCTTCGTTCCCCGGGATCGAGGGGTCCAGTAAGCTTCCTTCCTAACCGCTCCCTTCGATTGCTGGAGTGCCCACGCGCATAGTTTTAGAAGAAGAGTTTTATGCGGAAGGTGCTATACGTTTTTTGGTGGTTGTATGAACGTGGCCGTTTGTGGACCCTTGGGGGCGGGCTGCACAGAGGTTGGGCAGCTGCTCGCTAAAAAGTTAGGTTTCAGGTGCGTAAGTTCAAGTGATATCATAAAGGCCATAGTGTCGGATTTCAGGGAATCATTCGAGGAGTTTGAGCTTCGGGTAAGGTCCGGCGAGGTGGAACTGGACAAGATGATCAACAGCGAAATTGACGATATCCTCAAACAGGGTGAAACCATCGTGGAGGGACGATCCGGCTTCATGCTCCTTGACAACCCGTTGGCCTTCAAGGTCCTCCTCGTAGCCCCTTTAGCAGAGAGGACAGGGCACATAGCGGAGAGGAGAAAGATAACTATGGAGGAAGCGAAGGAAGAAGTCGAGGAGAGCGACAAGGAGAGAAAGAGCATGGTGGAGAGGCTCTTCAAAGTGGAGTGGCTCGACCCATGCAACTACGACATAGTGGTGAACACCAAGTCGAAGAGATATGAAGAGGTCGCCGAGGTGTTAGTCAAGGCGATAAAAACCCTCCGGAAAACCTGAAACAGCAGTTTGGGCCACTTAAAGCTCTCAGAAATAATTCATGCACCTTTCAGCTTAAACTTCTCTGCTTATTGTTTAAACAAGACCGACACAAGGGAAGCAAACCCGAAGAAGATCAGAACCCCCCCGAAAACTATCATAAGGGCCCGATACCCCCGAGCACCAATTATGTCAACCTCCCTCCGCGCCAGATGGGCCACGGCCGCCAGCCAAGCATAATCCATCCATACGTGGGAAACATACATGACTAAAACGCCGGCCAGGGACGCCAGCCTCAACGCATCAAGAATGAGGTCCCCGCCCTCGGTGAGCCACCAGACGATGAAGAAGGGGTTCAAACCGGTGAAGACCAAACCCAAGAGTATAGGGTTCCGGGACGCGATCCCTCTGGAGTCTCGTTCACTTACTTTGGACTTTAGGAATCCGCGGATCTGGAGAACGCCGAAGACTAGGAGGGCCAGTCCCCCTGCGACCTTCGTGGAGAGCTGAACAACGGGCTGGTTTGTCACGGTCAGAAGCCCAAGGGCCAACAGGATGACCAAGGGAAACTCGACCAAGGTATGCCCTACGGAGAAAAAGAGCCCGCCACGGGCGCCGGACTTTACACCGTGGGCGACGGCGGCGAAGAACATGGGACCGGGAAATAGGGCCCCAGAGGCGGTCACCAAGACCACGGTGGCGATGAAGCTGGGTAGGTTCACGAGGTTTGTGGTTAGCTACCCAATATATATGCCTTTTTGGCCCGGCATAGGAAGGCAGTTTTTGTTGTGTGCATCAGGGGGAAGGTTAAGCGTTGTTGGATTAAGAGAGGGGAGGCTGATGGTGCTAATTTTATTAGGAGAGACTGTTTCCTTTCTGTCTGAAGGAAGATGACCCGGATCGGTTTTGTTGGCGCTGGGAGGGTCGGTTCTACTACTGCCTATGCGACCCTGTACTCCGTGAACTGTGACGAGATTAGGCTAGTCGACGTGGCTGAAGACCTGGCTGTGGGGGAGGCGATGGACCTTGAGACCTCAGCCGTAGCCTTGGGCAAGGACGTTTCCGTGGAGGGCGGGAGCGACTACTCCCTTCTGGCAGGTTCCGGTGTAATAGTGATCTCGGCGGGTTTCGCGAGGAAGCCGGGAATGACGCGGTTGAATCTCGCCAGGGCCAACGCTGATGTGGTGTCGGATGTAACCGAGAAGGCCATACGGGTTTCCCCCGACGCGATCTTCGTCGTGATCACAAACCCCGTGGACCTGATGACGTACACCGCTTATAAGGTCTCTGGAAAATCCAGAAACCAGATTCTCGGAATCGGTTCAATGCACGACACTGTCCGCCTCATAGGGGAGATAAGGAGGCTGGGTGGAAGAAACGTCGAGGCGATGATGGTGGGTGAACACGGGGACAGCATGCTCCCCTTGAAAAGTCTTGCCCGGTTTGAGGGAATTGGTCCCCTCGATTGGGGTGCGGTGATCGAGTCGGTGAAGGAAAGAGGCATGGCCATAATAGAGCGAAAGGGTGCGACGACCTTCACTCCAGCGTCATGTGCGGCGAGAATGGTGAGGGCCATCATAGAGGACGAGCGGGTGGAGATGCCCGTGGTGGCGGTGTTGGAGGGAGAATACGGATTGCGGGACATCGCCTTGGGGGTGCCGGCCGTCGTTGGGAAAGGTGGGATCGTCAAGGTAACAGAATACGATTTGACGGATGAAGAACTCGCAGGCCTCCATCGATCAGCGGATATCCTCAAAAATAAGATAAAGGAAGTTAGAATAAAGTTCCTCCCATAGCGCCATTGTAGGGTCACCGGACTTCGGCGTCTACCCCTACCTGCCAAGTGTAGGGCGAGGTCTCCCGGACGGTTCTCGCCGACAAGACCTTCCTGACGGCGCGGTCGGTTCCCTTTATGGCCTCCGTCAAACGTTTTTTGGCAGTTTCCAAGGGGTTAGGCCCTTCCGTGAACTCGTAGTAGTGGATGATGCCGCCCTCAGGTTTGAGGGCTTCGCAGGCCGCGTCGACGTATTCTCTGGCTTTTTCGGGGAGGTTCATGATGACACGGTCCGCGGTTCCGGTCAGCCTTTCCTCGATGACCTGCCTGGCGTCTCCGTGAATGGGGGTAACTCTGTCTAGGACGCGGTTGGCGCGGATGTTTCTCTTCAGGTAGGTTAAGGCGTCTGGGTTCACGTCGACGGCATACACGCGCACCTTTCTGAGGTTTTTGGCGATGAGGATGGCGAAGGGCCCGACCCCGGCGAACATGTCCACCACCGTCTCTCCCTCCTGGACTAGGGAGGCGACCCGTCGGTGCTCGTGGGAGAGCCTGGGGCTGAAGTAGACCTTGGCGAGGTCCAGGTGGTAGGTGCAGCCGTGCTCCCGGTGGACGGTCTCGGTGCCTCCCACCCCCGCCACCACCTCGAACTCCCTCACGCGACGGACGCCCTTCACCGCCCCCGCCTTCGCCAAGACCGTGCGCAACCTCCTGTTGACCACCAGCAGAGCCTCCCCAACCACGGCCTTGTGGTCCTCCAGTTCAGGGGGGAACTCAACGACGGCGATCTCCCCGACAAAATCTATGGAGCGTGGAAGACTCGCCAGAAGGTGAGGCGGCAACCTGCCTTCAAGGGCATCTATGAGCTTTAGGGGACGCTTGGGGCGCTCAGGAAACGTGCACACAGAGACCTCAAACTCTGGGAAAGCCTTCCCAATCTCCTCCAAGTGCGCGGGGGAGGGCTCGCTTGTCAGAGGCAGGTGCAGCCAGTCTCCTACTCTCTGAACCCTCAGCCCCTGGTCGAAAAGCTCCAGTCTCATGACGAGCCTCACGGCCTTCTCACCGAAAGCTCTGGGAACCCTCAAACAAGGAGCCCTAAAGGCCATCGACCTCCACGTTGAACACGTTCACAGACTCCCTTTTATTCCTTAAAAGGTTGTGGCGGGCCCGCCGGGAATTGAACCCGGGACCCTCCCGAAACAACGGTTCTCCCGTTGCCTTTACGGGTATCTCCTCTTGGGCGGCGTGACTAAGAGCCCGCCGCTTTAGGCGCGCGGCGCTCTGCCTTGCTGAGCTACGGGCCCCCATCAACCGGGTCTGCTTAGAGGTCTGCTTAGAGCGCGCGTAGCAAATATGTGATTGCGCATTTATTTATTTTTATTTTTCACCGGAGAGAGGCTGGTGATAAATCGTTTCTGATTAAATCTATCTTTGTTTATATACAGAAAGATGCTTCCTTGTAGCGGTTACGCAGGTTGCGCGTGGGGGTGAAGGGACTTGGGGGAGCTTGTCTTTGTGGGTTTGGGACTCCACGATGAAAAGGGCCTTTCCCTCCGGGGGATCGAAGAGATAGGGGGCGCAGACACGGTCTTCGCAGAGTTTTACACAAGCCTCATGGCCGGCCTTTCCCTGGAGAAACTTGAGGGGCTCGCCGGAAAGGAAATCTCGGTGGTTTCGAGGCAGACCCTAGAGGAAGAGGAGGGCAAGACGATCCTAGAGAGAGCCGAGAAGGGAAGAGTTGCCCTCTTGGTTCCGGGGGACCCCCTCATCGCGACGACTCACGTGGACCTGAGAATCCGCGCGGAGAGGAGGGGGATAAAGACCCGCGTCGTCCACGGGGCCTCCATCGTCTCGGCGGTCGTCGGCCTTTCCGGCCTCCAAAACTACAAGTACGGGAGGAGCGTGACCATACCCTTCTCCGAGGAGACCGTGACCTACGAAACCCCTTATGAAGTGATCATGAAAAACAAGGAGATGGGGCTCCACACCCTCTGCTTCCTAGACGTCAAGGCGGAGGAGGGGAGGTGCATGACCATCCAGGAGGGACTGCAGCTGCTTCTGACCGTGGAGAAGCGCAGGAGGCGAGGGGTGGTCACCCCGGAAACCCTTGTGGTGGGCGTCGCCAGGGCAGGGTCCAAGGAGCCCGTCGTCAAGGCGGGGTATCTAAAAGAGGTAGAGGCCCACGAGTTCGGACCTCCCCCCCACACCCTAGTCTTCCCTGGGAGTCTTCACTTCATGGAGGCCGAGGCCCTCATCACCCTCGCCGACGCGCCCCAGCGGATAAGGGAGATGGTTCGATGAAGCTGGAGGAGCTGGTGTCCAAGTACGTCCGAAACGCCGAACGGGTTCTCACTCAAATGGAGGTCAGCCAAGACCCGTTGACCGTGGACAGAGAAAAGGTCATGGGCGCCATCGAAGCCGCCAAGCGCTACCTAGAAGACGCCAAGTACTATCAAGGGAGGAAGAACCTCGAAACAAGCTTGGCCTCCGTCGCGTACTGTGAGGGACTGTTGGACGGCTTACGGTTTTTAGGCGCCGTGGAGTTCTCGTGGTGAAAGAAAGATGAAGAAGGAAAAAATTGTCCTGGCCTCAGGCACGTTTGACCTGCTCCACCTGGAGCACGTGAAATACTTGGAAGAGGCCAAGAAGGCAGGGGGAAAAAATGCGAAGCTGATCGTCATCGTAACTAGGGACAGCACCGCCGAAAAGAGAAAGGGAGAGAGGCCGGTCATACCGGAGGATCAGCGGAGGGCCTTGGTGGAGGCGCTGGAGGTGGTGGATGAGGCGGTTTTGGGCTATGAAGAGGCGGACATAGGCGGGGTCATCGAAAAGGTAAAGCCTGACGTGATAGCCCTAGGATACGATGAAAGCGAGATGGAGAGAGAGGTGCGCAGGATCATAGCGGAAAGGGGCTTGGATATTCAGGTGGTGAAGGTCGGAAAGTTTGGGAGGGATGAGCTGAACAGCTCCTCGAAGATCAAGCGGAAGATCATTGAGTCTTGGAAATGAGGATCTCCAACCGCACCTTGTGACCGTCCTTCAGCTTGAGGCGTCCCCGCAGATAATTGGGGGCAATGACCTCCACCACCGAGGCGTTGTAGTGGCTGCGCATGGCGAGGATCACCGCCCCCTCCGCCCTGTTGTTTACGACGGCGCGGTAGCACTTTGCGGGACCGAAGGTCCTCGACTCGTCGCTGAAGCCCCTGATCTCTATAGCGGGGTACTTCTCAAGCTCCGCCCTTGTCCTCAGGTCGTAATCGGTAGTTAACCTCAGGTTGAGCGTCCCAGGGTACGGGTCGAAGCCCAGGTTCTCGATAAACTGTTTACGGTATCCGTCCCGCGTGACGTAGTAGGCACCTTCTCCAATCCCAGAGAAGAGTTCCCCCTCTAAAATGACGGAGGGAGGAACGGCCGCCTCAATCACCGAGTGGAGACCGGAGTAGACCCTCTTCAGCTCCGCCATCCCGGGTTCGGTGACCCTGACGAGGCAGCCCTTGGCGCTGACGCTTCTCTTGATCAATCCCTCCCTTTCCAACCTTATGAGGTGGCGGGAGGCGGTCTGCTGAGAACACCCCATCCTTTCGGCCAAGTACTCTGTGGAGACCTTGACCGCTCGGCCGCAAGCCCCCATCTCAGCCAGCTCATAAAGGGTGAACCAAAGGGTCGGCCTCACGGTGTAGCCTCCAGTTCCCGGCTCCGGTTGGTCTGTTAATGCCGTGGCCTCTGAGACGAGGTTAATGTTGACTGGTACGCATAAATCTATCCCTTAGCCCGCAGACTGAGCAGCCTCTAGTCCCATATGAAAAAACCTTTTAAGCGAGAAACCTAGAAAAAGTTAAAATAATGGAATGAACTGTCTGATGTACAAACCCATCACAACTGGTGAATAAGCTTAGGCAAGATGAAGGAGGAGAAAAAGATGAGCAAGGCTGAGAAGCCCCACCTGAACCTCGTCGTCATCGGGCATGTTGACCATGGAAAATCTACGTCCATAGGCCACCTCTTCTATCTTACAGGCAACGTTGACGAACGGACCATCAAGACGTATGAAGAAGAGGCCAAAAAGATTGGCAAGGAGGCCTTCAAGTTCGCGTGGGTCCTCGACAGGCTGAAGGACGAGAGGGAACGGGGGCTGACCATCGACCTCGCCTTCTGGAAGTTTGAAACCCCCAAATACTTCTTCACGATCATCGATGCGCCTGGCCACCGGGACTTCGTGAAGAACATGGTCACCGGCGCCAGCCAAGCCGACGGAGCCATTCTCTTCGTCTCCGCTAAGAAGGGGGAGTTCGAGGCCGGGATCGGGCCTGGGGGGCAGACCACGGAACACGCCTTTCTGGCCTTCACTCTGGGGGTGAACCAGCTGGTGGTCGCCATCAACAAGATGGACGACCCCTCCGTCAACTGGAGTCAAGGGAGGTACGAAGAGATAAAGAACGAGATCTCCCGAATGCTCAAAACTGTCGGGTACAAGGTGGAGAAGTTTCCCTTTGTCCCCACCTCCGGGTGGACCGGCGACAACCTAGCCAAGCTAAGTGGTAAGATGCCTTGGTACAAGGGACCCACCCTCCTTGAGGCCTTTGACGTCTTCGAGGTGCCGCCGAAGCCCGTCAAAAAGCCGCTGCGCCTCCCGATACAGGACGTCTACACCATCAGGGGGGTCGGAACCGTCCCGGTTGGACGGGTGGAGACTGGCGTGCTGAAAGAAGGGGACACCCTCGTGTTTATGCCAGCCAACGTCAAGGGGGAGGTCAAGTCCATCGAGACCCACCACGTCAGAATTCCGAAGGCTGAACCGGGCGACAACATCGGATTTAACGTCCGAGGCATAGAAAGGAAAGACATCCGGAGAGGAGACGTGGGTGGGCACCCCGACAAACCGCCATCCGTCGCCAAGGAATTCATAGGACAGATCATCGTCATCTACCACCCCACAGCCATAGCGGCCGGATACACCCCTGTGCTGCACGCCCACACGGCCCAAGTCGCGTGCCGCTTCGGAGAGCTGATCAGGAAGCTGGATCCCAGGACGGGGCATGTGGTGGAGGAGAAGCCAACGTTTCTCAAGACGGGGGACGGCGCCGTCGTCCGATTCGAACCGCTTCAGCCCGTCGCCGTCGAAACCTACGCCGACTTTCCGGAGCTTGGGCGCTTCGCGGTACGAGACATGGGAAGAACCGTTGCCGCCGGCGTCGTCAAGGAAATCACACAGAAAGGTTAAACTGCCCACTCACCACAAGACAAGTTTTTTATCCATTTGTTTTTCTGTTCTACGCTATACGCAAAAAGTTAGAGTTCCCATCAAGAAATTCGGCCGCCCCTTCTCCCTTCAAGGCATATGCAAGCGCATCTTTTTCTTGTCGGTAGGCTCTTAAAGACGGGTGTCTACAGAAACCACGTTAGAGTAACGAGACCGGGTAAGGCATCGCAACTTTACCCGGAAGGTAGGTGCTTCGCGGTTCTTTCTGGCTGAAAACTCATTCAGGGAAAGGGAGTGCTTCGCCTGAGTTCTAGTCCGTGCGTTCAACGGTCAACTCGATCGTTGAAACGTTCCGCGTGTCGGCCCCTTCGCCGAGGGTTTCGGTGTCAATCTTTATGTCCCTGATCGCCAGTTTGTCCTTCATGAAGCGGCGGCGGATGATCTCCACCACGTCAACTGCCCTGGAAATCGCTCGACCCCGCGCCTTGAAGACGAGCTGGTTGGTTCCCTCCTGTATCTGGAAGAGGGCGGCCGTGACGTACGCCATCGAGGGCTTGTTCCCCACGTACACGGTGTTCTTCTCCGCCGGCTCTGAGGCCTTTTTGGATGCACCCTTCTCTGTTTTCTTTGACATGCCCGTTTCACCTCGAGAGTTCGGTGACGCAATGGTTATGCGCATCCTATTTAAGTTTTGCGAAATAATCCTCTATGTCAGGTGAACCAACTGTTCGTGGAGGTTTAACCGAATTTAAGCGTGGAGCTGATGGACATGTCGGGAACCGAGACCCTTTTGCCGTACCTCAAGGAGGAGGGGAAGGGAGAGAAGCAGCCCATCGTTGTTGTGGACAGTCGGGAGGCAAGCGCGGCTCCCAAGATCGTCAAGAGGCTGAAGGAGTTGGGCGCCCAAGTTCGGGTTGAAGTCCTTCCGAGGGGAGACTACGTGGTGTCCAACCTCTGCGCCTTCGAGCGGAAGACGGTCAGAGACTTCGTGTATACGCTGACCAGGAGGTACCTGTTCGAGCAGCTTTTCGGGCTGGGAGAACTCTACCCGAGGCCCTTCATCCTCCTAGAGGGTTACCTCCCCATCATCTACAAGTTCAGCCGAATCCAGCCCGCCTCAGTCTGGGGGGCCATGTTCGCCCTGGCGAAGCAGGGCATCTTCATGGTCCCCACTGGCAACTACAGGGAGACCGCGGATTTCCTGTACACGGCGGCCCGCCAAGAGCAGATCGTGGAGAAGAGGACTCCCGTAGTGCACCCGGTGAAGAAGCTCGGAACCCTCACTGAGGCCCAAGTCTTCTTCGTAGCCAGCCTCCCAAACATCGGTAGGGAAAAGGCCACTGCCCTCCTCAAGTCCTACCAGACCCCCCTGAACGCCCTCACCCACGTGGACCAGTGGGCCAAGGACGTACACGGGCTCGGCCCTAAGACCGTGGAAGGGGTCAAGAGGGTTTTGTTCAGCGAGTTTAAAGAGGAATAGTTTTTGGGCGAATAGTTCCTGACGTGTTATTCTACGTGGGGAAACTCGTCGATCCAAGGTTTCTTCTTTAGGAAGACTATCCTAACGTAGTTTCTAAAGAAGATTAGTAACCCTCCGATTATGCCCATTTTTTCGGTTCTCCTCAATGAAGCGAAAGCTAAAGACCTTTTATTTACAGAACATTTTCCACATTTCCTGATTTTTAATGAGAATTTTAGGTCTTCTCCTATCGCCAAAGATTCGTCGAAACCCCCAATCTTTTCGAACGCCCATCTTCTACAAGAACAACAGTTGGTGACAAAAAGGGGGAAATTGAAGAGCGATGTTATCTTCATTATTTTATTTAAGATTTTGAAGTGGAAATACCCGTAAATTGCTTCCTTTAATCCATCATCTGATAAAGCCCTAAGCGACCCGGAAACACAAACCAAATCATTGGTTCTAAAGGTTTTAGTCAGCTCCCGAACGAACTCAGGATGTAAGAGGGTGTCTGCATCTAAGAAAAGCAGTATTTCGCCTCTTGCATGTTTTACACCAGTATTCCTTGCCTTTCCCACTCCCCTCTCCTTTATGTTAATCACTTTGTGAGCGTATTTTTTGGCGATGTCTCTTGTCTTGTCAGGGCTATTACTGTCAACGACGATGATCTCTATCCTATCTGAAGAGAAATCCTGATTTTTGACGCTCCTTAGACAACCCTCTATGCATTTTTCTTCTAGGTAAGTTGGTACAATGACAGAAACCAAGTTGTCTCCATCAGAGACCATAAGTCTCCCTTTCTCTTTACGTTCTATATGAAAGGGGTTGTTTTATAACATTTTTTAAAGCTAATGGTTCTGAAATTAAATATGGCCCTGACTCTTTGAAACAATGAAGTAAACATTCATCACCTGCGATTGGCCACGGCAAATCCATGAAAATTTGAGAGGACGCGCAGGCTCAATCAAGGACCACCGAAAAGATGAAACGGGAGCCGCGCACCTTTATGGATGGAGGAGCCGATTCGGCGTGGAGGTGGATGTTGCCCCGACCAAGAGGGTCGTGGTCTTGGGCGTGGACGAAAGGTCCCCTGAGAACATGACATGGTGCGCAGCCACCTGCGGGGTCAACCGGCTCTTCTGGGTGGACGGGTACCTCCTCTGTGTAGAGGTTTATGAGCGGTCCTTCTCGCACGAGATCAAGAAGAGGGAGTTTCCCATAAGCCACGTCTGCTATACACGTTTTCCCAAGTACATCCGGGTGCTGGAGGTGGAGAAGGGGACACAGCTCCCCGTGGTGAACGCCACAGACATGAGGCTATACAGCAACCTGTTAAAGGCGATCCTAAAAAGAAAGTAAGCATTCCCTTAATATTTTATTAAGAAAAAAGGATAAATTGGAGTGGATGTACAAAAAGTTCGGAAATGAGGTGTGGACTTGAGGTTTTGGGATGGTTAAGTACGCTGTTGAAACCGTGGGTCTGACGAGGAAGTTTGGGGATTTGGTTGCCGTTGATCACGTTAACCTAAGGGTGGGTTTCGGCCAGGTTTTCGGGCTTTTAGGTCCCAACGCGGCTGGAAAGACGACGACTATCCGGATGCTTTGTACGGTGCTGGCTCCAACTGAGGGAACGGCGAGGGTGAACGGCTACGACGTAGTCAGGGAGTCGAGGAAGGTTAGGGATAGCATAGGCGTCCTACCTGAAGACACCGGCCTATACGACCGCTTGTCAGCCAAGGAGACCCTGCGCTACTATGGGAGGCTCCATAGGATGGGCGGAGGCGCTTTAGAGAACAGGATCGACGGGCTGCTGAATCTGCTCGGGTTAACAAATCGCAAGAGGGACAGGGTTGCCACCTACTCGAAGGGGATGAGGCAGAAGCTCGCCCTCGCCAGGGCTTTCATCCATGATCCGCCGATCCTCTTCTTGGATGAACCGACGGCTGGCCTCGATGTGATGAGCGCCAGAACCATTAGGAAGTTGATCCGTGACATCGCCGAGGAGAAGAGAGCTATCGTCCTCTCTACGCATAACATGGTGGAGGCTCAGCAGCTCTGCACCCGGCTGGTGATAATCAATAAGGGCAGAATCGTGGCGGAGGGAACAGTTCAAGAGTTGGAGGCCATGACCCGGGAGAAGGGGCTTGAAGAGGTGTTCGTCCACTTGATAAGGGAGGAGGCTTAGGTGCTCTCGGAAGTCTTGGCTATAGCTAGAAAGGAGTTGCTGGACTGTTCAAGGGACAGGAGGACCATCTTAGCTATGGTAGTCCTTCCCATGGTCTTGATGCCGACGATGATGTTCCTACCAAGCTACTTGGCAAACCCGCAGAAGAACCCCTCCACCATCCTCCTGCTAAACAAGGACACGATGCCAAACTCCCACGGAGAGAATCTGACCAGCCTCATACTTCAAACGGAGGGCCTCGCAACAAGCTTGGCAACCTTGGAACAGAATGTCAATCTCACCGACTCGGTGACATCGGGCAGATACGACTTGGCGGTTGAGATTCCACAAAACTTCTCTGAAGTGTTGGGGGCTAACGGCACAGCCTCGGTGTTTGTGGTCTACGATCAAACCAACACGAGGGCCACGGTCGGGTTCTCCATCATCGACATTGCTATAACGGCTTATTCAAAGCAGGTCGCCTCTCCCCGCCTAGAAGAGAAGGGCGTCACTCAGTCTGACCTAAACCCTATTCAAGTAGTATCCAGCGTTACGAAGGCTGTTCAACCGGCCCAGACGATTCTAGCCGTGCTTCTCCCAATGATGGTGGTATTGTGGGCGTTCATGGGGGGCATGTACTTCGTGATGGACATAACCGCCGGAGAGAAGGAGAGGAAGACCCTAGAGGCCCTGCTCACCACGCCCCCGAGCAGGCTCGAAATAGTCTTAGGAAAATACTTGGCTGTGTTGGCCATGACCCTTGTTTCCACAGTTCTGGCTTTAGTAGGGATATCTATCGGCGTCCAGTTTGAAACCCAGATGATTGCGATGGGAACAGCAGCCATTACGCCGGAAACCTTGGCCGTAACCGCCGTGTCAATACCGATTCTAGCCATGTCAGCCAGCGCCCTACAGATACTTGTATGCACCTTCGCCAGAAGCTTCAAGGAGGCACAGAACTACCTGTCTCCCCTCATGATAGTTTTCATCCTACCCATCACATTCCTCATGTACGTCCCCCGCACATGGTACACAACCCTCCTGTTCCTACCCTTCGTAAGCTTCAACATCATACTCCGCAACACCATCCTCGGAACACTAACAACAACAGAACTAGCCACCGGCATAAGCCTAGGCCTAATATACGCCCTAATCTTCCTGCTTCTCGCCGTCAAAGCCTTCCACCACGAAAAAGCCATATTCCGAGGGACATGAACAGTTCATATCTGAAAGATGCACCCCTTGTCAGCTGTTGCCATAGAATGTCATATGACCCCCCTCCCCCACAAGGGATAACATAAACAGAGACAAAGCCCATGGAAAACAAATCGTCCAGGCGAAAGGCTTGTCCAAGGTCTTATACGGGGATTTCACAAGGCTTAAATAAAGCAAGTGGAGAATGTTCCAGCGGAGGACCAACATAAGGTGCAACATGGCATAAAACGCTTGGTCCTAGACGTTCTGAAGCCCCATGAACCTAACCTTCCTGAACTCGCCGCACGCCTAAGCTCCATGAAGGGCGTGGACGGCGTGAACATCTCCCTTGTCGAGATCGACCAGAAAACCGAGAGCGTAAGGATCACACTAGAGGGCGAAAGCATCGACCTCAACCACGTGGAGACCATCATGAAGGAATGCGGAGCCGTCATCCACAGCATCGACGAGGTCTCCGTGGGAAAGAAGCTAGTCGAAAAAGCCAAAGCTTGAGGCCACCAACGGCACGATCCTAGAGCCCAGCCCACTGCAAACATTCCCACCAAATATTCCCGGTGCGGTGAACCCCCTTCCACGGTAGAGCAGCGGACAACATTACCAAGCTTCATGACGTGAAGATTTAAAGCCTATGCAAACACTGCTCTATTGTTCGAGGTTGCAGCCCTTGGCGCGACTCAAGGGGTTCAAAAAGCTCACCAACGTCGACGAGGCCTTTTCCACCTTCCTGAAAAGGCTCCAACCCAAAAGAACTCCTCCGGTCGAAATTTCAGTCTCCGACGGGCTGGGGCGAGTTTTGGCGGAGGACACCATCGCCAAGAGGGACCTGCCACCCTTCGACCGCTCCGCCGTGGACGGCTACGCCCTAAAGTCCGCGGACACCTTTGAAGCCTCCCCATTCAACCCGAAACTTCTCAAGTTAACCAAGGGAGACAGGGTCGGTGGGGGCGAGGCGAAACGGGTATGGACCGGAAATCGACTTCCACCGGGCGCCGACGCCGCGGTAATGCTGGAGCACACAGGGATAACCCAAGGAAAGATCGAGGTCTGGACCCCGGTCACTCCAGGCGGAAACGTCTCCAAGAGGGGGGAGGATGTCCACAGGGGCGAGGTCGCGGTGGAGGCGGGAACACGGTTGAGGCCCCACCACCTAGGTCTACTGGCTGCCTTGGGGATGGACCGCATCCGCGTGGCGACGAAACCCGTGGTCGCCCTCCTGTCCACTGGAGACGAACTCGTGGAGCCGGGTGGCAAGCGAGGGCCAGGCCAGATCACGGACGTAAACCGTCTGATCCTCTCCCGCATGTGCTTGGAACTCGGGGCGGAACCCCTAGATCTAGGCATAGCCAGAGACGATGTGGAGGACATCGGCGCCAAGATTCGGGTTGGAACGGGGAAGGCGGATGTGGTCATCACGACCGGAGGGACTAGCGTCGGACGCATGGACCTAGTCCCCGCGGCGGTGGATCAGTTGGGAGCCCATGGAGTGGTCGTGCACGGGATGGCCATGCGACCGGGCATGCCTACGGCGCTGGCGATCCTTTGGGGCAAGCCGATCCTCATCTTGTCCGGAAACCCCGTGGCCGCCGTGGTGGGCTTCGAGGTCTTTGCCCGGCCGCTTCTGCTCAGGCTGTTGGGGATTGAGGGCGAAACGAGGCCCACGGTCAGGGCGAGGATGACCGTGAAGGTTCCCTCGGCGTTGGGGCGGCGGGTCTTCTTGAGGGTTTATGCCTTTGAAAGGGGGGGCGAGTTTTTAGCCGAGCCCGTTCGAGTGAAGGGTGCGGGCTATCTCTCCACCCTGACTAGGGCCAACGGGTATGTGGTGATCCCTGAGAACCTTGAGGGGCTGGGGGAAGGCGAGTACGTCACCGTGCATCTCTTCGACAAGATAGGGAGAAGATGACTTGTTCAGAAGGTTACTCTCCTTCGAGGAAGCGCAGGAAGTCCTGAGGCGAAGTTTTTCTCCGAGGCCCGTGGGGGTGGAGCAGGTTCCCCTCCCTGAGGCGCACGACCGAGTCTTGGCCGAAGAAATCTTGGCGCCTATGGACGTTCCCCCATTCCACCGATCCACCGTGGACGGCTACGCCCTAAAGTCCGCGGACACGTTCGGCGCGAAGGAGAACCGGCCTATCTCCTTGAGGTTCTGCGGCCGCGTAAGGGTGGGCGAAACCCCCAAGGTCACCGTTCAAAGGGGCACGGCCGCTGAGACGGCGACAGGAGCTCCCCTCCCAAGGGGTGCCGACGCTGTGGTTATGCTGGAGTACGTGGTACGGAAGGACGACATAATCCTTGTACACCGTCCGGTCTCGAAGGGAGAGAACGTGATGAAGGCGGGATCCGACATCTCAGAGGGAGAGGCCGTCCTCAAAGAGGGCTTGAGTTTGACCCCTTCAAAGGTAGGGGTTCTCGCGGCTCTCGGCTTGACGGAGGTTAAGGTGTACAGACGACCCGTGGTCGCCATCGTCTCCACCGGCACAGAGATCGTGGAGCCGGGGAAACCACTCCCCCCAGGCAAGGTCTACGACATCAACGCCCACAGCCTGAGCGCTGCGGTCTTGGAGTGCGGCGGAGAACCGGTGAACCTGGGGATCGTCCCGGACGAAAAAGGTCGACTCAGAGGGGTTCTCAGGAGGGCTCTGAACCTGGCGGACGCGGTGGTAACCTCTGGAGGGGTTTCGGTGGGGCCTGACGACGTCATCCCTGAAGTGTTGAGGGAGCTGGGGAAGCCCGGCGTGGTCATCAACGGAGTAGCCTTGAAGCCCGGGAAGCCCACCACCATCGGTGTCATCGAGGGGAAGCCCGTCTTCTCCCTGCCCGGTCACCCCACGTCCTCCCTCATGGTGTTCCGCCTCTTCGTCCGCCCCGTCCTCTGCCGCATGGCCGGAAGGAAGGAGGAGGCCCCGCCTACGGTTAGGGCTGTTGCTTCGGCTAGGATGTTTCCGGCGAGGGGCCGCCGAACCTTCATCACGGTGAACCTGACTCGCGATGAAAAGGGTAAACTGCTCGCCTCACCGGTTCCCCCTGGGCTGTCCGGCGCCATCACAACCCTGGCCAAGGCCGACGGCTTCGTCGAGATACCTGAGAGCCGGCAGTTTGTGGACGCTGGAGAGGAGGTTACGGTGCACTTGTTCAGGCCCTTGTCAAGGTAGCGGAGCCCTCTTGAGGAGTGGCTTTTATGGTCGAGGCTTTTTGCGGGCGGCTGCTTCTGCTTCCTGTAGGATTTTTTGGGCGTCCCCGTCCACGGTCTTAAGGCTGGCTTTGAGTTCTTCGGTTATCTGGTTGATGACTGGTCCAATTTCCCCGGGTTCGCATTCGACGCTTCCTACCCATCTCTTGGAGAACTTCTTATCCAAGGTCTTCACTTCGAAGTAGATGAAACTTCGAGTTTGTTAAATTCGGTTCTAACACGCCGATGACACTTGGGTATACATTAGCTTGGTATCCCTGTTCCGTGGGTGCCCCGAAGTTTTAACCTTCCATGAAAAAGAGGAAATCTAACTGTTTTAAATGAACAAGATCGCGTAGGTTTCTTGATCAGCCAATGGCGGGTTCACATCTGAAAAGGGCTAAAGTAAAGGAGAGCATGTGGATGGGCTACCGCGATGCCGCCTCTCTTCCCCGCTGCATCTTATACCTTTGTAAGGCTTCTACCGCCTCTTGGCGCCTCTCCGTCTTGAATATAACTCGGATTTTCGCCGGGTCGAGGGGTATCTGGTAGCCACACCCGAAGCAGAGGGCGGTTTTCCGGTCGGCCTCAGCGTACCTTGGTGCTCCGCACTTTGGGCAGATGAAGACAAGGTACAATCTGCGTTGCGTCTCCTGGTTGCGTCCTTTTTTCGTTTTGTGTTGTGTCAGGGTTGACCCCAGGTGGTTTTCCGCGTTTTTTAGGTCTTTGCCTCCCCCTTCTTCTCCGGACATACTGAAGGTTTTGACTGGACATTTTCGGTTGTCCTTTTGGGCTCTGTTTGTGTTTATATTATCTCTTGTAGGGAGAGGGGGGGGCATATGACATTCCATGGCAACAGCTGACAGTGGGTGCATTTTTTGGTGCCTCTCGTTATCTTTTTCTGTGTCCCCTAGGAGAGGAATTAGACAGGCCTAGTAGCCCTTGGCTGTTCTTCGCTTTGAGGCCTTAAGCAGCTTCGGTTCCGCCGTTTGTTCGCCACGGTTATGGGAGTTCTACCTCGTTTAACTCATGGAGGTCCGCCAAGCTGTTCATTTTGATCTTCCTGTCTGACACCGTGTAGAGTACATCGTCTATGTAGAGGGACCTCTTCACGAAGTATCGGAGACAACTGTAATAGTCATTTTCGGTTGGGTCGATAGCGTTCAAGTGTGTAATCGTGTCCCTGAGCGTGAGGCCGTCCTCAAGGGAAATGTGGAATATGTAGGCGTCCTGCCTCAGACAATGCGTGTAGTGGTCTCCGTCTTTCAAGAGGACGGGTGTGCGAATGGGAATTACGAGGAGGTCTCTCGTTTTGTCAAAGAGGAGGGCCTTGTGGTCTGTTAGGACGGGGGAGTCTGTTTCCCAGCTGCCTATCTCGTACTTTGCTATTTCCCTCGGCTTCGAGACATTGCTGACGTCGAAGAGGGATATCTTCACGCCGTTTTCCCTGCCTATGCCTATGAGGTGGTCCTCGTCGTAGGGGTGCAGGTAGCTTGAGTAGCCGGGTATCTTCAGGTAGCCCAGAACATCCGGGTTGCGGGGGTCCGTGAGGTTTATCACGTATAGGGGGTCCACCCTCCTGAAAGTCACGAGGTAGCACCGGTCGCCCATGAACCTGGCCGAGTAGATGCTCTCTCCGGGGGCGAGGTCTTCCAGGCTTCCGACGATGGTTAGGTTCATGTCGAGAACGTATACGTTGTTGCTACTCGTCGTGGTGGCCACTCGGAAGTAGTCCCCGTACTCATCCATGGCGAACTGGTTCAACACGCGGCCCGGAACCTCACCCTTCGCCACGCACTCTATCTCACCGCCCTCTATTTGTATCCTGTAGATGAATGTCTTCCCGGCCGAGTACGTTATGTAGATGTTGCTTTGGGAGACGTACATGCCGCCCGTCGGCAGCAGAAACGTCTTGTGCGTCGGATCTTCTGTGTCGTTCTGTGTGTTTACGGCCATGATGGTGGTGAAGGTGTAGTAGCTGTCGGAGATGTTGAGGTGGTAGACTTGGGTGGCCGGCACCTCCTCAGTGAGGTTGCGGAACTGAATCTGCGGGAGGGGCACCTCGTTCATCAACCAATACACTGGCCGGCTGATCACGGCGTAGACGTAGTTGCCTATCATCCTAGAGTTGAAGTAGTCGCCGTCCAAGGAGACATTCCTCACCGACACGCCAACGGGCTCCCTAGCGGTCAGGACGTAGAGGTAGACGTCCCAGGTGGTTCCTGAGACCTTGGCGAATGGTCGCTTAGTGTCTTCTAATCCTTTTATCTCAGGCCCGCCCAACCGGAACGTCTCCCTAAAACCTGTGCCCCCGCGCCTAAATCCATCCCTTGAGACCGCATTCAAGGAGGGCTGGTAAACAATTTAAATTCTCCTAAACGTCAATATTGGAGGCAAGGTTGCCGAATGAAGGCCATTCAGGAATCTATTCTCTCCCGCAATAAGACTTTTAACCTCCCAACACTCCCTTTCACAGCGTCCAAATGGTAAGGGTTTAACGGAGAGGACTTGACCGTGGAGGAGAAGGCTGAGGCGGTGGTTTACACTCCCACTTGGAGGCCGCGACCTAGAAAGGGGCGGGGTTTCAGCTTCGGGGAGATCCGGGGGGCGGGGTTGACCCCCCACGATGCGAGGAGGCTGGGGATACCTGTCGACAGGCGGAGGAGGACCTCTCGCCCCCAGAACGTTCAGAGGCTCAAGGAGGACTACGGGGCGGTGGTTCCGCTCACCGAGATCAAGGGCGTAGGGGCGACGGCTGAGAAGAGGCTTATGGCCGTGGATATCATGGACGCCTACGACCTGGCCCGCGCAGACCTGACGGACCTGTCTAAGAGGGTTCGGTACTCCGAGAAGACCCTGCAGGGGTGGCAGAGGGAGGCCAAGAAGCTTCTCAAGGGAAGATAAGTTCAGCTTAAACCGTGTAGGTTGAACAGGATTCTTCCTTCCAACCTAACGTTTTAGAATTTAATTCCTGAAGACTTTTTAACCTGAAACATCACTCGACATATTGAACAAGGGGAGGGGCTGTGAGGAAGCTTAAGGGGCTGTTGATGAGCATCCTGTTTCTGGTGTGTACAGTAACGTTAGGATTTAACATTCAATTGGCTAAGTCAGAGCCTACAACGAGAGTTGTTCCAGATGACTATGAGAAGATCCAGTGGGCTGTAGGTAACGCCAGTGATGGAGACAGCGTTTTCGTTAGGGCAGGAACATACTATAGACCTTAGGCGTAATTGTATTAGCCATAGATATTCGCGGATGTTGATTAGGTTTATTTCTTGTGCAAGCTGGCTTATCGCTGGGTGTGTTCTCCTTGCTTAACTGCAGAAGGCTATCTGGGAGGCCGTTGATGTTCAGATCCTTCACAGGCCTTGAGGTGTCAGAGTTCGACTCCTTATTCTCTAAGGTGGAGTCTACCTACGAAGAGTATGAGGAGGAGAGGCTTTCGAGAAGGGATAGAGAGAGGAGGATAGGTGCTGGGAGGCCGTTCAAGCTGCCGCTTAAGGAGAGGCTCCTCATGCTCCTCGTCTATTATAGGCTGTACATAACATCGACGCTCACAGGATTTCTCTTCGACCTCGACCAGAGCAATGTGCTGAAGAACATACGGGTCCTCGAGCCCCTCGTGAAGGAGTGCATACCAATCCCAAAGAAGCTGTACGAGAGGGCTGGAAGGGCGAGGACGGTGGAGGAGGTTGAAGAGTACTTCCCAGGCTTCAAAGCCTTCATAGACGCCACTGAGCAGGAGATACCTAGGCCCAAAGATAAGGGGAAGAGGAGAAGCCACTACTCCGGAAAGAGGGGCAGGCACACCGTAAAGGTGCAGCTGACCGTGAACAGCAAGGGACTTATAATACACAGGACACGCCACGCGAGAGGGCGACGGCATGACTATGACATCTTCAAGACAAACCATCCGAGGCCTCCTCCAGAAGTAAGCCTCAACCTCGACCTTGGATATGACGGGGTGCAGAACGATTATCCGGAGCTCAACCCTACTACACCATTCAAGAGGAGAAGAGGCAAGGGAGAGCTTACTACGGAGCAGAAGAGCTTCAACCGGAAGCTGGCAGGGGAAAGAGTGGTAGTTGAACATACGATATGCAGAACAAAGAAGTTCAGGATAATGGGCGAGAAGTTCAGAAACAGGCTTAGGTGGTATGACAGAGCGACGGATATAGTCTCCGGACTCGTCAACCTCAGAATAGTGGGAACAAACATGTGAAGACCGGAACGAGGTAGAGGTAAGGTATCAATAATGCCGTACATTAAATAATTACGCCTAAGGTCTTATGAACATGTAGTTGTAAGAAAGTCAATATCGCTTGTTGGAGAAGACCGAAGCACCACAGTGATAGATGGTAACGACGCAGAGTACGTCATCGCCATACCTGCTGACCGCGTCAACGTAACCGGGTTTACCATACGAAACGGAAAGACTGGCATCTACATCCAACAGTCTGATTATAACATCATAAGTGAAAACATTGTGACCGATAATTTTTACGGAATTGACATATTCTCCGATTGCATTACATGCAATCCCGCACGTGAAAACACTATCAGAAACAACATCATAAAGAATAATCGAATCAGCATCACTATAGGTGAGTGTCACAGCAATGTTATTTACCATAACGACTTCATCAACAACACAGCAGGGCAATTGTACTATTACGCAGGTGCATCATACCCCAATGTGTGGGATAACGGTTATCCCTCTGGGGGCAACTACTGGAGCGACTACAATGGCACGGACCTCTACAATGGTCCTTATCAGAACGTGACCGGTGGCGACGGAATAGGTGACACTCCATATAAATTTCCTGGGACCCCATACATATTTTATAGGGTTAATCAGGATGATTATCCACTTGTGAGTCCTTGGTCCACTACACCGCCCCTAGTAGCCGTTCTTTCGCCCCAAAACAAAACCTATACAAGGAGTTCTGTCCCCCTAACCTTCACAGTCAACAAACCAACATCCTGGATGAGTTACAGCCTAGACAATCAGGCAAACGCAACCATTAACGGAAACTCAACCTTAACCGGCCTATCTGAGGGACCGCACGTCATAACAGTCTACGCAAACGACACGTCAGGCAACATGGGATCGTCCAACCTGATCTACTTCACCATAGACACAACACCCCTCTTCCCCATATGGGCGGCCGGCATCGTTACAGCAGGGATCATTGCAGCCGTAGCCATCTACCTCCTGAAAATCAGGAAACCCCAACCGCGCCAGCCAGAGGCCCAGGGTCCCGCTCCTGTTCAGCACCACTCCGGGGTTGTTGTTGGTCTTCAATCGTCCACAGCAGACCATTTTGATTGAAAGGCCTCCGCGGCTGCCTCAGATGAAAAGCACGCGCTGAACGGTATATGAAAGAAAATGTAAAAAAATGTTCTTTACATCTTGACTGACCGACGAATCATACTAGAATATTGGGGAAGACAAAAAGAAGGGTTTTTGGGCATCGAGTTAAGGAAGGATCTTGTAGACCTTGTCCTTTTCTCTGGTCCTCTCCTTCGTCTTTAGCCCTATGCTTTGGCCGGCCTTGGCCTTGGCGACACTTTCGTGCTCTATCTCCATGGACTCCACCGTCTGCTCGAAGTCGGTGGTGGCTCCCTGTACGAGGATTCTGTCGCCCACCGAGAGGGGAGCCCTCAACTCCACGACCGCCACCCCTATCCTCGAGAAGTAGTGGGTGACCTCTCCAATCTCCTCCAGTTTCCTCTCAGCCACTTTTCCGTCACCTTTCACGTCTAAATCGTGGGACTTCACTTAAATGGTTTTCCTCGGGGGCACCGATGGAGGCGGTGTCGGCAACCTTCAATGCGAAGTCTGGAACTCTTCCCAGCCCACTCCTACACATCCTAGAGCCCAACGTAACAGCCAAGCGACGACCCCCTAAGCAAATCCACCCTGCAAAGGTTTTTCCACGTGAACCAAATAGGGGCGCAAAGAATAAAAGGTCAACGCCGGTCTACTGTTCAGACAGGCTCTGGTCTAGGAGGCATGAAGGTGTGAAGAAGATCAAGATCATAACCGAGACCACAGGCCCCGTGGTGGCCGAGCTACTCGAAGACAAGAACCCGAAGACGGCCCAGGCCGTGTGGGCAAGCCTCCCCATCGAGGCGGCCGCCAACACCTGGGGTGACGAGATTTACTTCTCCATTCCGGTGAGAGTTGGAGGGGAGAAGCCCCAAGAGACCGTGGAGCTTGGAGACCTGGGATACTGGCCCCCGGGAAACGCCTTCTGCATCTTCTTCGGCCCAACCCCCGCGAGCAGGGGAGCTGAGATTAGGCCTGCCAGTCCGGTGAACGTCTTCGGGAAGGTGGTGGGAGACCCTAAGGTCTTCAGGAAGGTTCGGAGCGGCGACAAAGTTAGGATCGAGAGGGCCTAGTTCAACGTCGACAAGGAAAACCGTGTCTCACCTCATCTCCATTAAGGTGCATCCAGCCCGATCCGCCACGCAACTTCACTGGTCGCATCCAAGATTAACCATTTAAGTTACCCATTACTTTTTAATAACAACCCTTGAAATCGAGACGATGCAAGTTGCCCTATGGTTACAACGGGAAGGTTCTCCGGGTGGACCTCTCCAAAGGGGACATCCGAGTGGAGAAACCCTCCGACAGTTTTTATCGGCGGTACTTCGGCGGCAGGGCTGTGATCGCCCACTATCTCCTGAAGGAGCTGAGGCCGGGAACCGATCCAATGGGACCGGAGAACCTCCTGATCTTCGCCCCGGGCGTCGTCACCGGCGCACTCATTCCCGGAGGGGGCAGGAACAGTGTGGGGGCGAGGTCGCCGCTTACGGGAGCTTATGGTGAGGCTGAGGCGGGCGGTTTTTTTGGGGCGGAACTGAAGCACGCGGGATATGACGGCATCGTTGTCAGGGGTAGGGCGGAGTCTCCGGTTTACCTTTGGGTGCACGACGGGGAAGCTGAGATTCGGGACGCGGGCCACCTTTGGGGCTTGGACATCGGGGACTCTCAGGAGGTTATCCGTAAGGAGCTGGGAGACAGGCTTGTGCGAACCGCCCAGGTGGGAAGGGCCGGCGAAAGGATGGTTCGTTTTGCGTGCGTCATCAATGACCTTAAGCACAGTGCGGGGCGGGTGGGCATGGGCGCCGTGATGGGCTCCAAGAACCTCAAGGCTGTCGCCGCTAGGGGTCACGGAGGACCGGGGGCGGCCGACCCGGAGAAGCTGAAGGAACTTACTAGGTGGCTGGTGGACAACCTCGAGGAGAAGAAGGGGAGGATGCACGAGTTCGGCACAGGGGCGGTGATGACCGAGCATGTCTTATCTGGAAATCTGCCCGTCCGCAACTTCCGGGACGGCGATTTCCCGAACGTCGAGGCGATATCCGCTCAAGCCGTTAAGGAGACGGTTCGGATACGGATGGAGTCCTGCTACTTCTGTCCTGTTCGCTGTAAAAAGGTGGTTCGGGTCGAGGAGCCCTGGGCAGTGGACCCCATTTACGGAGGCCCGGAATACGAGACGCTTGCCGCCTTAGGCTCCAACTGTGGAATAGACGACCTGAAGGCCATATGCAAGGCCAACGAACTCTGCCAGCGCTACACCTTGGACACTATCTCCACCGGATGCACCATAGCCTTCGCCATGGAATGCTACGAGAAGGGAATGATCACCAAGAAGGACACCGGTGGAATCAACCTGACCTTCGGAAACCCGGAGGCCATGGTGGAGACCGTTGAACTGATCGCCAAACGAGAAGGGATAGGAGACCTGTTGGCGGAGGGGACCATGAGGGCTGCGGAAAAGATTGGAAAGGGATCCGAAAAGCTGGCGGTCCACGTGAAGGGGGAGGAGGTGCCCATGCACGATCCCCGCCTCAAGAGGGGGCTGGGCCTGGGATACTGTGTTGCTCCCACGGGCGCGGACCACTGCAACAACCTTCACGACGCCGGACCCGAGTCCCTCCCGTCCTTCGGCATCTTCGAGCCCGTTCCGAGGGAGGACCTGGGACCCAGGAAGGTGAGACTGTTTGTCTACACGGTCGAGTTGGGGGCGTTAGACAACTGTCTACTGCTCTGCGACTTTGTTCCTTGGAGTGAGGATCAGACGGTAGAGATTGTGAGGGCCGTAACCGGGTGGGACAGCAACCTCTGGGAGCTGATGAAGGTGGGTGAACGCTCCATAAACATGGCTAGAGCCTTCAACAGACGGGAGGGCTTCACGAGGAAGGACGACTGGCTGCCCGACCGCTTCTTCCACCCCCCAACCTCGGGTCCCCTCTCGAAGACAGCCGTCGACCCCGAAAAGCTGGAAAACGCCAAAAGCCTCTACTACAAAATGATGAACTGGGACCAGGAGGGCACACCCACGAGAGCAAAGCTCGAGGAACTGGACATAGGCTGGGTCGCCGACAAACTGAAGCTAAAATAAACCCTTCCACCCCAAGCAAAGAGTTGCGGTTGACCTTCATGAAAATCGGCGTTTTGGCCTACGGCAGCATTCAAAAACACTTCAAGAAGAAAGGAAGGATTGAGCTAGACTTAGAAGACGGATCCACGGTTGCCGACCTCTTTCGAAAGCTGAAAAAACCCAAGGGGGAAGTGTGGATGTTCACCGTAAACGGATTCATAGTCAGCGAAGACGAAACCCTCAAGGACGGAGACCTAGTGCGCGTCTTCGAACCGGTGGGCGGCGGCTAGCAACCACTTTCCATTGTGGTGCGTTGTATTCCTAGTTTTCCTGTGGGAAAAAAGAGAACATGTAGCATTCGTTAGCAATTATGAGTGGAGGGTGCAATTATTAGGGGGCAATTATGAGTTGCGAAAGGCAACTCTTATTTATCACTGCACCGTGTAGGCTCAGCAGAGGCGTGGAAACGGGACATGAGCGCCAAGAGAACCTCCCTCCAACGATTCCGGTTGAAAAGGGCAGTGGAGACGCTGGCCTCTAAGGAGGGGAGGGGGACAGAGCTGGTTTCGCTTTATGTGCCTCCGGGGCGTCAGGTCAGCGAGGTTCTGTCTATGCTCAGGCAGGAGTGGGGGACCGCCGCCAACATCAAGTCCGACACAACCAGGAGGAATGTTCAGGACGCCATCACCCGGGTCTCCCAGCGCCTCAAGCTCTTCAAGGAGGTCCCCAAGAATGGCCTCGTCATCTTCTCCGGAGCCATCCCCCAGAACGGCCCGGGAAGCGAGAGGATGGAGACCTACGTCTTGGCCCCTCCGGAGCCCATCGGCATCTACCTCTACCGGTGTGACGCCCGCTTCCACACCGAACATTTGGAGGACCTCCTCAAGGAGAAGGAGAGCTACGGGATCCTCGTCGTGGACACCAGCGCCGCCACCTTCGCCACCCTAACGGGAAGGCGCCTACAGATCGTCCGGGAAATCACCTCCGGAATACCCGGAAAGCATCGAGCCGGAGGCCAGTCCGCCGCCAGGTTCCAACGACTCCGGGAGGCCAGAGTCATAGAATACTACAAGAGGGTGGGGAGGCACGCCGACGAAATCTTCCTAGAAACCCCCAACTTAAAGGGCGTCATCATCGGGGGGCCCGGCCCCACCAAACAGGACTTCGAGAAGGGGGAATACCTCCACTACACCCTCAAGGACAAGATTATCGCCACCGTGGACACCTCCTACACGGGGGAGCAGGGGGTAAAAGAAGTCGTTGAAAAGGCCCCGGAGATCCTGAAGCGCGTCCGCTACGTCGAGGAAAAAAGAATCGTGCAGGAGTTCCTCCACCACATCGGCCACGACACTGGCCTGGCTACCTACGGCGAAGAAGAGGTCAGAAAGAGCTTGGAAACGGGCGCCGTCAAGAACCTGATCCTCTCCGAAAGCCTAGACGCCGTCCGGGTCACCGTGAAGTGCACGACCTGCGACTACTCCAGGCAAGAAACCGTGAAGCGCCGAAGCCTCCCCGGCCTCCAACAAAGCCTGAGCGGACAGCCCTGCCCAAAGTGCGCCACGCCCACCCTCCAAACAGTCGAGGCCAAAGAGATCATCGACGACCTGGCCGACCTAGCTGAACAGGCCGGATCCGACGTGGAGGTCATCTCCACGGAGACCGAGGAGGGCGTGATGCTCAGGGACTCCTTCGGCGGCGTCGTAGCCATCCTCCGTTTCAGACCCTCAAGCTGACCCACGGACTTCCCCACCGTCCTTTTCTCCATCTGATAAAATATTCCAGTCTTCTCACACGAACCGCCCTGAATCCGGGGCGAAAGTTAGAGAAGATACCCGGCGCTGGAACCATGAGAGTTACGATGAGCCTGGTCATAGAAAATTGCAGGCAAAAAGGTGGGTTACGTCAAGAGCTATTGTCCATAACCTTTAAATTCTAATGTCCCCAGGTTTTTCTGGTTAACGGAGAGACCGGAAGGATGACCCACCGCCAAGTACTATAGGCACGCCCAAAATACTTTTAAGCACTTCCCATCTAGATCAGAAGCCCCATGCTCCCTCAGTCATTGTTGACACTCACCACTTGAAGAGAGGTTGTCGCGATGCGGGACAAAGTTAGGTTAAAACCGAAGATAAGGGAAAAAACTTGGAACCCGGAGATGGAGACGGCCCTTTTCAAGAGATGGCAGGATGAGCAACTGTTCAAGTTTGACAAGAACAGCAGAAAGCCCCTGTTCAGCATAGACACGCCCCCACCTTACGTAAACACGCCAGTCCACATAGGCCACGCTTACACCTACGCTTGGATGGACGTTTTCGCAAGGTACCGAAGGATGGCTGGTTTCAACGTTCTGTTTCCCATGGGCTTGGACAAGAACGGTCTACCGGTAGAGGTCCAGACCGAGAAGAAGTTCAACGTCTCCATGCACGAAACCCCCAGGGAGAAGTTCATACAGATGTGCCAGCGGGTCTTGGAGGAGTGCGGGGATGTCTCCTTGGACACCTTCAAGAGGCTGGGTCTGAGCTGCAACTCCTGGAGGCTGGAGTACAATATGGGCGGAAGGTACGAGACGGACACTCCGGAGTACAGGAGGTTGACGCAGGAGAGCTTCATCGAGTTCTGGAAGAGGGGACTGATCTACGAGGACGAGAAGGCCACCAATTACTGCCCGGTCTGTCGAACTACCATCTCCGACGCAGAGGTGGAGTACGAAGAGGAGAGGGTGGAACTGAACTACGTCAGGTTCAAGGTCAAAGAAACCGGTGAAGACATCGCCATCGCCACTACTAGGCCGGAGCTGCTCTGCTCCTGCAGGGTCGTTCTCTTCAACCCGGAAGACGAAAGATATCAGCACTTGAAGGGAAGACACGCCGTTGTCCCCCTCTACGGTCTCGAGGTTGAGGTCCTTCCCCATCCCTATGCGAGGCCCGAGTTCGGTTCCGGGCTGGTCATGATGTGCAGCTTCGGCGATTACAGCGATGTCCGGCTTCTCAGAGAGCTGAACATCGATCCGATCTACGCCATAGACAGAAGCGGAAGGATGAACGAGAACGCGGGCAAATACCAGGGGCTGACGGTTCAAGAGGCTAGGGAGAAGATAGTCGAAGACCTGAAGAACCGGGGCCTGCTGATGAAACGGGAGGAGACTCTTCAAAGGCGGCCCATCTGCTGGAGATCCAAAAACCCCATAGAGTTCATACCCATGAAGGAGTTCTACCTTAAGCAGGTTGAGTTCAGGGACGACATCTTAAAGATGGCCGATCAGATGGAGTTCTTCGCCCCAGAGAGCAAGCGGATACTGATAGACTGGATAAACTCCATAGGCATCGACTGGGTGATCTCAAGGAGAAGATATTACGGAACCGAAATCCCCCTCTGGTACTGCACGAGGTGCAACTACGTCTTTATCCCGGAACCCGGAAGGTACTACCAGCCCTGGAAGGAAAAAGCCCCCATAGAGAAATGCCCCGAATGCGGCAACACCCGGTTTAGGGGTGAGGAGAGGACCTTCGACACTTGGTTTGACTCTGCCACATCGGAGATCTACGTTCTGGGTTACCTCTGGGACAGAGAGTTCTTCCAAGAGAACTTTCCCTGCACCCTTCGCCCTCAAGGCAAGGAGATCGTCCGAAACTGGCTCTACTTCACCCTTTTAAAGTCCTACCTGCTCTTTGACCGGGAGCCCTTCCGGAACGTCTGGATCCACATGTACGTGGTTGACGAGAAGGGGAGGAAGATGAGCAAGAGCCTCGGAAACATCATTGACCCCCAAGAGGTCCTGAAGAGGTACGGGGCTGAAGCCTTCAGGATATGGACCTGCCTAGAGGGAAACATAACCAGAGGAGACATCCGCTGCTCCTTCGAGAGGATACAGGGAACCTCCAAGTTCCTGACGAAGCTGTGGAACATCGCGAGGCTCATATCCTCCTTCCCCCGCGTGACCGAGGGATACGAGCTGGCGGCCCTCGACAGGCTCATCCTCGCCGACCTCAACAACCTGGTCGAGGAATGCAAGTTAGGGTACGATCAGATGGACGCCTTCGCCTCCGCCAACGCCCTCCGAGCCTTCACCTGGGGCACGTTTGCTGACCACTACTTGGAAGCCGTCAAGTCGAGGGCTTACAACCGAGAGGGCGCCTTTGACGAGGAGGGGCAACGGGGGGCGTGGTACACACTTCACGCCTGCTTGGAGACAATCCTGAAGCTCTTGGCCCCCATCTGCCCCTTCATCACGGAGGCCATTTGGCTGAGGCTGTACTCGACGGAGAGCATACACGTCCAGAGTTTTCCCGGGAAGAGGTCCGATTGGGAGAGCGACCTAGTAGGACTGACACCTCGGCTTGTGGATTTCAACACGGCGATCTGGAAGTTCAAGAAGGAGAGAAAAGTGGCGCTGAGCCAGAAGTTGGCGGCAACTGTGTACGCGCCCAAGGAGTTGAGGTTCTTCAGGGGAGACTTGGAGGCTATGCACCGGATCAGGGAGCTTCGCTTCGGAGAACCCACAGAAGAAGAGAAGAGGAGAGCCCGCCGATTGAACGGCGACGTGTTCGTCCTTGAGTGAAAAGGGGTTAACCCCACCGTCGGTTAAGGGTTTTACAGAAAATCTTCCAGACCCCGCTGCCTTCTCCCCGGCCTCTGCACCTGGACCTTTTCGTTCACCTTTATGCGCATCCCGTCTACGGCGGCTGTGGTGGGAACCCCGGTTTCCTCTTCGACCACCTTCGCCTCGCGACTGGGCCCCCGGAAGATCATCCGCATGCCGAAGTGGGTGAGGACAGCCGCTTCTGGCCGGGCTTCCCTCACTATTTTTACGGCGTCCTCCGTGGTCATGTGGCCCTTCCAAGGCTCTCCGCCTGGCCTCATGGCGCAGAGGATGAGGAGCCTCGCCCCCTCGTACTGTTTTCCGACGCCTTCGAAGAACTCGGTGTCCGAGGTATAGGCGATGTCTCCCACATCCGAAGTCTCCAGCCGGAAGCCCACTGCGTCCGGGTCGGTGTGCCTCGCCCCGGTGACGAGGAACCTTGCGCCGTCGAGGTTGAAGGAGGTTCCCGGTTTCGCCTCTATTACCCTCTCGGGCATGGTTTGGTGATACTTGGAGACGGAGGGGCCGCAAACCTCGTTGCCCACTAGGACGCTGCGGGGGGCAGCCAACACACCCCTCTTCCTCCTCATCCCTTGGGTCATGGCTTCCACCATGATCTCGGCGTTGTTGTAGTGGTCTGGGTGGCAGTGGGAGACGAGGACCCCGTTGAGCTTCTGGGGGTTCAATCCCGCGCTCAGCGAGTATATGAGGGCCCCGGGTCCCGGGTCCAAGTGGACGTTGAGGCGGTCCGAGAGGATGCGGATTCCGCCGGTTCTCCTCTTCTGGGTGATGGTGGCGAACCTTCCTCCCCCGGTTCCCAGAAAAACCAGCTCAACCCCAGGCATCGGAACTCACCGAGCAGTCCTGTTTCCTTAGCAGATCAGAGATTCGGAAGCCGTCATATAAACTCATCTGAGCCTCGTCAACTTTGTGGGCGAAGGGTTTTATCTGGTGAGGGCGCATTGAATGTTAACTCCCGGAGTGTGATGGTGCATGCCGTTTACGCCCTTCCACTGGGGTCCCGCCCTGCTCATTGGTTTATTGTTGTTCCCAATTTTTTATGTGCCGGCTCTCTTGATTTCAAGTGTGATCCCAGACGTGGAACCCCTCTATGTTGTCACGTTCCGGCCTTCCCCACCCCTGCCCCTCCACGGTTTTTTCCACTCGTACCTGGGCGCCTCGATTTTAGGGGTCCTCGCAGCCGTTGTCTTGTATCCCTTGAGGGGTGTGTCAAGTAGAATCATGAGGGCGTTCGGGCTTCCGCAAAAGTCCTCGTTCAAGACTATTCTGCTCACGTCTCTCTTCGGCGTCTACTCCCACGTTTTCTTGGACTCGTTTTTGTACGGGGAGATGAAGCCCTTTTACCCGTTAGGGGCCAACCCGTTCTTCGGCCTTGTTTCACAGGGCGCGGTGTACATGTTCTGCGGCGTCTCGTTTCTCCCGGGCTTCATTCTGTACATCTACAGGTTGGTTGTGAGATCGGGTCGAAGGAAAACCGGTTCGAGCAAATGAAAGGACAGTTGGTTTCAGGTTAACGTTAACAGTTCTGCCTTCATGGTTTTCAGGTCCACCGTGGCCACGGTTTTTTCTTGGGCGAGGTAGCCTGAGGCGGCGCCGGGATTCACCACTAGGGTCTTTCCCTTCCTCTTTATATCCGGTTTGTGGGTGTGTCCTGTGATGACGAGGTCGTATTCTCCGGTGTCTATGAGGTTTCCGACGATGGCCTCGTAGGTCCCGTGGTTCATGACTATCCTCCTGCCCTCCAACTCGGTCTTCATGAGGTTTCCGTGGATGGAAGCCCTTATGCCCACGAACTTCTCCCTAAGGAGGAACTTGTCTCCGTCGTTGTTGCCCCAGACCAGGTGGAGCTGGGCCTTCAAAGGCTTGAAACTGAGGGCGGTGAAGGGGGATATGATGTCCCCGGCGTGGAAGACCTGTCGAACGCCTTCCCCGTTGAACTTGGCCACAGCCAGGCTGATGGCCTCCAAGCGATCGTGACTGTCCGAAAGCACCCCAATCTTCATCTGATGACCTCCGCTCACCATCCCCACTAAAAAGGGGCCTTCAGTTTTAAGAGTAACCATCTAAAATAGTAGGTTGCAGAGGTGAAGAGAGGGTGGCCGAGAAGTTGAGGGTGGTCCTGTACGGCGTCGGAGCCATGGGAGGACGCATAGCCAAGCTCCTGCTGGGGAAGGATGGAGTGGAGGTCGTCGGCGCCGTGGACGCGGCCCCGGAGAAGGCTGGAAGGGATCTGGGCGAGGTGCTGGGTCTGGTAAAGCGGATGGGGGTCAAGGTCTCCGACGACCCGGAAGCCGTGTTTTCCGAGGTTAGGGCTGACGTAGTGGTCCACGCCACCACCTCCTTCCTCAAGGACGTGTATCCTCAGATAGCCAAAGTCCTGGAACACGGGGTCAACGTGGTGTCCACCTGCGAGGAGCTGGTCTACCCGTACGTGGCGGAGCCGGAGCTGGCCCGAAAACTCGATAAGCTGGCGAAAGACCACGGTGTCACCGTCTTAGGCACCGGAATAAACCCCGGCTTCCTCATGGACACGCTGCCCATTACCCTCACTGCAGTATGCCAGAAAGTCAAGGGAATCAAGGTGACCAGAGTGATGAACGCCGCCACTCGCAGGGCCCCCTTCCAGAAGAAGATAGGGGCGGGCCTCACGGTGGACGACTTCAGACAGAGGATGGAGAAGGGAGAGATAACGGGGCATGTGGGCCTTGAGCAGTCCATAGCCATGATAGCCGACGCCCTCGGGTGGAAGCTGGACAAGATAGAGGCGGACCCTGCGGAGCCGGTGATGGCTGAAAAGGGGGTTGAGAGTGACGTTGTTAGGGTGGAGGCGGGTCGGGTGGCGGGTTTGAGGCAGCGGGCCCGGGGCGTACGGGATGGAAGAGAGGTGGTAACCCTCGACTTTCAGGCGTACATAGGCGCAGAAGAGGAACACGACTCCATCACCATTGAGGGAACACCGAACATCCACGAGAAGATCAGCCCCTGCGTCCACGGAGACCTCGGAACCGCAGCCATCGTCGTCAACTCCATCCCCAAGGTATTAAACGCCCCACCAGGCCTAGCAACCATGAAGGACCTATCTCTGCCATCCGCCGCCCTTGAAGACATGAGGAAGCACATAAAACGATAAAAACATGAAGACGCGATGCTACAAAGGGAAACCGCGCGCCGTTCATAAAAAGTGGTTTCAAACCCAGGTTTAATCTCATTTCTCAGATTCTTTTGGAAAACGAGCACTAGAACAGATGGTTGTTGCTAAGTGCGGGTTTGTCGCCGATCCCGCTGACTATGACCTTCACCAATCTTAATTTACGCAGTCTGTTGGCCACTTCTTCTACGTGGGCTGGGAAGGTGTTGACAAAGACGGATGGACCTGTATCGATGGAATACCATGCGGGTACACCTTCACGACGCATCTTCAAAACCTCTTTTATTATGCGAACCGTCTCCGGCTCCCAAAGAACCACGTGCGACCTACCGGTCATCGTAATCGCTTGCAGATTCAAGCTGTCTTCCTCAGCAAGCCTACCAATAGTTGGAACATCACCATCTCTTATGGCCCTCTTCATGGCTTCAACCATGTCCGATACACTTTCTAACCTAGCCTCAAACAACGGCGAACTGACGACCTCAGCATGGGCTTCGTCAGTTCTGACGGCGGAAAAAAAGGGCACGATAACCATGGCCAGATCCACGGCTTCTGGGCGAACCAGTTGTTCGGCATAAGACCTTCTGTTCTTGTCTGCGTACCATATTGCGAAGCTTCCTGCAAGGCTTCTGGTAGCGGAACCCGCGCCCAACCTGACCGTTTCACAGAGGGAAACGTAATCAATATCCAAATTCAGAGAAGCCTTCGCAGCCAAGCCGAGGGCGGCGAAGCCTGAAGCTGAAAAGCCTAGACCCTTTCCCTCCGTTACGCTGTTTTTAGACACGACCTTAAAATGCCCCGAATAGCCAGCCATACTCTTAAGTGTGTTAAGAACAGACTCAACCCTTTCTCGATCTCCACCCACGATTTTTCTTCCGTTCACTATTATCAAGTCTTCTTTTAACGTCTCATCCGTTTCAACCGTTGTGGTGGTGCACAGAGCCTCAGCACAGACGGAGATGCTGTCGTGAAAAGGAATCCTCAGCTTCGAATCCTTCAATCCATGATACTTAATCAAACCTTGAATGGGATGCGCGATGACTGTCGCCTTCATGTGACATTAACCTCCATTTCAACTGGTGGATAAATTGTCCAACAACATAAAATAATTTTGGAACACACAATCTTTGAACATTGTCCCCTCTACCATTCAAGACAAAAATGGAGATTTAAACCTGAAACGATTTGGCGCCGGGGGTGGGATTTGAACCATCGTCGTTTTGGCGATTTATGGTTTTCATGCTTTCCTTTTCGATCCTACACCCGCCGCCAACCTCTGCTGAATCTTGAGTCATGTTTTTCACCTCTGTTTTCCCGGACATTGTTTACGGGTTTGTTTGCTGCCTTCTCTTAGTCGTTGGGCTAAAGGCAGCCAGCCCATTGAAACCAAGCAAAGAGATGTAGATTTTGATTCTGATGATAACAAATCAGTATAGGGGGCTACACAACCAAAATTCAAAAGTATAACGAGTTTGTGCACATTTCAGTCTCTTCCAGTCTGCTCGATAGGAGAATTGAGAGACACGAATGTACAGACTATTCTGTTGATTGTTTGCATTCATAGTGTGCTTTGATTCTGTTAAAGAGGATCCTTATCAAAGTATATGCTTATCAGTTTGAACAGGTGTAGGTCATCGTGTTTATCCATTGCCCTTAAAATCCATTTCCTTAGCCATTCTCCGTGTTTTTCGAGTAGGTATGACCAGTGGATTTCGATTAGGTGTTTACCTCGTTGCCCGACTTTGATTTCTTCTCTTGGCGTGCACAAGTTGCAGAATGTGCGCTCTCTTCCCAAGTAATTCGCCTCTTTTTACAAATTTATACAGTTATCCCATCTTTTCCTTTTTTTGATTTACGCTTCCTTTGCTTCATCTCTCTGTTTTCCTTTTCCAAGGTCTAAGCATAATGATTCCTGATTTCTCGCATAATTTTTTTATTTCATCATACCAACATTCATCGTCTTCATTGTAGGTTTTCGAGAAGACAGCTAAAACGCCAGTTATAGTAGAACACTCTTTCTTAAGCTCTCCGAGTTTTTCTATCTCTTCTTTTGCATTCTTTGTTCTGGCTTTCCAACTCCCTTCGGTTCTCTCTCCACTTCTGAGAATGTAGTTTAACTCAACGAAGACTTTGTTATCAATAACAAGGTCTGAGATACCCTCTTTGTGGGGAGATTCAGCATGGATACTTGTCGCTGTTCCCAATCTTTTCACGAGGCAATGATACAAGAAACACTGAATATCAGCCTCAGTCTCAGGGTCAAAACTGCAATTCGCAGCCCATTCCTGTAATTCTTTCCAAGACTCCTCAAGTAATTTAACGTGATTCACTATTTGCTCCATTTTCATCCACCTCCTTTTCTCTTGGGACGAGTGTGCATATCAATCTTTCTCTCTGCCGGTCCTTGATACATTACGCCATCTCCGAAGTTGTGGCGCCGGGGGTGGGATTTGAACCCACGCGGCCCAAAAGGACCACAGACTTTCTAGGGAACTCTCCAGGCGTGGGCTCCGTTATAGGCGGATCTGCTCCCTACCTGGTTCCCCGCAATGCATGCTCTAGGAGACCCCGGCACTCGCCCTCAGGATAAGGAGGGTTGCCGCTTTTTTAGCTTTTTGACCCCTCACGGACCGCCGCGCCACATCTTCGGGTACACGCCGCGGGGCATCAGGACCCGCCGGGTCTTCGCCACGAGCCCGTGATCCATCCTCAGGATCTCTTGGGTGGAGGACAACGCCCTCGCCAGGGCCACGGCTTCTCCCTTTTGGGTGAGGATGGCAACCGTATTCTTGGGTCTTATCTCAGTTTCCAGGGAGAGGACGCCGGGCGCTGCTAGATGGGCTCCGTGGCAGAGGGCGTCCACGGCGGAGTCGCGGATGTGGATTTTGGGGAGGAGTTCCAGGGCCTTCTCCATGGGTTGGATGAACCTCCGGAGGAGGTTTTCGTCGCCCGTCTCCTGCCATTGGGCAAAGGTGTAGGCCACATCGTGCAGGGTAACCAGTCCTTCGTCCTCTACGAAGGGTCCCGCCCTGGTTCGGCGGAGCTCTCTCATGTGGGCCCCGCAGCCCAGCGCCTCTCCCACGTCAAAGCACAGCTTCCGGATGTAGGTTCCCGCCGTGCACCCCACCCTGAACAGGACGTTGTTCCCCTCCATCCCTAGGAAGTCCAAGTGGTATATCCTCCTGGTTCTCAGCCGCCTCTTGACCGAGGAGCGGAGGGGCGGCCGCTGGTAGATGACCCCGCAAAACTCGCCCAAAACCGCCTTGACTCTTTCCTCCGAAACCGGGGAGTGAAGCCTCATGACACAGACGTACTCCTTCCCCGCTAGGAGCGTAGCCTCCGCTATCTTAGTGGCATCCTCCAGGGCCACGGGCAGAACACCGGTCACCTTGGGGTCTCCCCGGCTTTAAGCCTCTAGGGCCCCGCCGTGACCCGCCCGTCCCAGGCCTAGGATGCGCTTGACCCACGCGGCGACCTCGTGGCTGGAGGGGCCTGGGGGCTTGTCCAGGTTTATGATGCCGAACCGCACGTGTTCTTTTGGGGGTCGTTCGTCGGGTCGGTGCCCAAACCGTGGGTTGGTCTCCTCCTCGGCCTTGACCACGAGCTCCCGCTGAGTCTCCCAGGGTGCGACGGCTTTTTGCATCGTCGCCCAAATATGGTTGGTAGGTGGTTAAAAGGGTTAGGATGCGAGGGGGTTGACCTTCTTCGCCATCTCTTCCAGCTTGCCCGCGGCGGTGAGGGCCTCCACGATCTCCTCGTCGGTGGCTCCCCGTTTAATCTTTACCTTCGTCTCGGTGGGTTCGATGTGGCCCACGTTGGTTCTCCTCCGCTTCACTCCCGTCACCTTTCGGGGGCCGGTTACGAGGGCGAAGTTCTTGTCGATGAGGTCCACGACTACACACTTCTTCCCGGCCTCTCGACCCGTGATCTTCACACATACCCGCCCCACCTCTATCGCGGCCAACGTAAATCCTCCTCACTCCAGACTGGACACACCCATCTTTATATTTTACTGGTCGGAGAAACTGGAGGGCCTCAGTTGTCTTCCCTCTTTACACTCCACAGGGGAAGGTGACTATCTGAGCCTAGGATAAAAAGAGGGAATTATGAAGAATTTTACGGTTTAAGCTCTTGGCTCTCTTTGTTCCTACTCGGGCGACTCTTCGACGGCCATCTCCTCTGTCTCGCTTTCTTCACCTTCGGCTGGTTCTTCTGTCAGCGTTTCCGGTGTCACGTCCTCCTCCACAGGTGTTAGTGGGGGATACGGTTGGGCTGGGGCTGCTTCTGGGATGAGTTTAATGAGGGCTCCTTTGATGTCCCCTAGCTCTTGCTTGGTGGCTTCGATGCCCAAGCTGATGGCGTTGCTCTGGTGCCGGTACACCTCCTTGTCGATTTCTCCGGCGGCGTGGTGGATCTCCAGGTTGGCGAGGAATATCTCTAGGGATTTGATCTGCCCCTCCAGTTGGGTGGCTCTGGAGGTCATTCTGTCGGCGAAGGTTTTCTGGTCGTTCTCGATCTTGGTTACTGCTTCGGCGAGGTCCTTGTTGAGGTAGTCGTAGGTCGACTCGGAGATTCTGTCCGCGCCAAACAAGCCGTCCAGCGCCTGCTTCTTCTTCCTAACTAGGTCCAGTTCACGGCGCACCGTCGCAAAGGAATACTTCCACGAGATCAATTTTGCACACCTCGCCAGAGAGGTTACAGAAGGACAAAATAACCTTTGTTAACATGCAGATGTATTGTTGCTTATTTAACCCCTCCCCTTTTCCCCTGTTTCCTTCAAAATAACCTTTAAATACAGCGAGGTTGCCGTGAAAATGTAGCCTCAAACGTGAATATTTTCATCTAAGGCTTGAGCAGCATCAACCCGCGCCACAATGAAGATTTCAACGACCCTTTTAGCCACTTCCTTCAGTGAGCCGGACGCAGATCTTCGTGTAGTCTGTTCATAAACTGCTTATGAGCGACTCGACGGCCTGTTTGATTTTGTTCCAGTTTTGGACTGATTTCACGCTGAGCTTCTGTTTTCTCTTCCACACCCCGTTCCGGTTCATCCACTGGTAAACATTGACTTCTCTGCGTCCAAAGCCTTGAAGAAGAACCGCCGCACCCCACCACTTCTCCGTCCTGTAAATTTCCCTGTAGGCCAAAGGCTTCAGAGACTCATGCACAGGCAGATCCTTCGGAATCTCCTCCCTCGACACGAGATCGCCCCTCCCATCCATTCAGATAACCAACTAGGAACTATAGGGGTTTAGGTTTTAAAAGCGTGGCGATGATGTTTCTTTGTCTTTATGTGATAACTGCGGGGAGGGGGGTCTATGAGCAGGCCTAGTCAGGCGAGTCATTTTTCCCTTTTGGGTTGATGCTTGTCCCGTCACATGTTTGAAGGCAAGTAAAGGTATAGAAAAGATACATTAGCCTTCATATACACTATGAAGAATATTTGTGAAAACTTAGCAGATTGGGATTTTTCCTTGTGCTAGGTCGTTGCAGAACTGGTCTATGTGTTCCAGTTCGAAGTTCACCACTTCCTCCACTTCTTTCTGGACCTCTCTGATGGTGGTCCCCGGCTTCATGACCGTTTGGGCAGCGGCTATGGCGGGCTGATCGATGGGCTTACCTATCTGGCTCAACAGCCAGATGTAGACCTCCTCTACGCCCGGCACCTTCTCGTAAACTTGGTTGGCGATCCGGTGGGTAAGGAGGTTGTAAATCTTTCCCACGTGGCTCACAGGGTTCTTTCCCGCCGCCGCCTCGGAGCACACGGGACGGTTCAGGGGGATCACGCCGTTCACCCGGTTTCCCCTCCCCACCTGCCCTGAGTCCGCGCCGTCAGCGCTGGTGCCGAGCACGGTCAGGTAGACTCCGCCTAGGCCCCTTCCCCTCACGTCCAAGGTGTTCAGGTCTACTGTGACCCTTTCGAAGCCGGTGTTTTCCTTCAGGAACCTCCTCATCTCTTCTAGGATGACCTCCTTCTTCCGGAAGTAGTCCTTCTCGCTCTCCACAAACCTGTCCACGAAGGCCATGGAAACGGTTAGTGTCAGGTCGCGGTTCTTCCTGAGGCCCATCACCTTCACGTCCTCCCCGGACTCGGGGAACGTCTTCTTGAAGCCCTCGGAGTTCAGGTACTTTTCGGTTTTCAGGACGGTCTTTTCCGTTTGGGTCATGGGCGCATAGCCCACTGCGGCGGACGTGTCGTTGGCTCCGAGGACCTTTCCCTTCCTCCCGAAGATGTCCACCAGCTCCTGCGACCCGGGCTTCATCTCCACCTGATACTTCACGTGTTTCTCCGGGTCCACGAACCTGAGGCTCTCCCGGAACCACTCCTTCGCCGTCTGCGTGGCTATCTCCCCCACGGGAATCTCCACTCCACCTGCCTCAAAGATGGCCCGGTCGCCGAAGATGAAGAGCATGGGCTTCGTCACCGAGCCCCCTCCGAACCTCGTCTCAACCTCGCCGGCCACCAGCAGGGACTTGTCGGCGTTGTGATGCATGATCCGCCCCACCCGGTCCAGGTACTCCCTGCTCAACTTCACGGAGACCCGGTCCATCACGGCGTCGCATATGAAGTCCGGGTGGCCGAGGCCCTTCCTCTCCACGATCTCCAGCTTCTGCCTCTCAAGGGGGGTTTGGTTGAGGCCGTTGACTAGGATGTTTCTCATGGGAAACCCGTTCCCGTTTCAATAGATACTTCATATTAATATTTTGTTGATAGTTTTATGCCGATCAGAATAAAGCGACGAGGAAGCTTGCTTAAGGGCCTCTTCCACCGCTCCTCGGATCAGGTACTGGGACTCGTGAAGGATAGTGTCTCCCAGTTCCGGATCCACCTTCATGCTTGCGAGACAGGGATACGCGTGATGAGCCCTGGCCGTTTCATCCTGAACCCTCTGCCGAGAAACCTCCACCCCAACCAGCTTCTCCGCGATGAACCAGGTGGACCCGCAGGGAGCCCCCCGTTCAACCCGGACCTCCCGGATGACGCCCCCTCCAACTCTTATCTTCAACTTTGGGCACCCAAACCGGTCCGCAAAGGCTTCAATGTGGCGGTCGCCCACCTTTTCAAGGGAACAGAAGGGCTTGGGAAACGCGGATGCAACGCCGGTTTTCGCAAGTTCCTCTTCGATCTGCCTCCTCAGCCCCGGGGGAATCCAGCTGGGGTCGTCGATAGGAGCTATAACCGCCTTGGCTTTCGCTCTTTTGGCGAGGATGGGCAGGATATGCTGCAGATCGGGGGGCAAACCCAGGGACAGAATCAGGTCGCACTCTGGCACGCTCTCGGGCAGGTGTTCCTCGGGGTTGTCTAGGAGGTCCGCGGGCGGTGGAGACTTGAACTCGTGCAGCCCCTGAAGCCAGTGGGCGAAACCCCTCCTGCAGAGGTTTTCGACGATGCGACGCCCGTACACGTCTCCCCCCAACATCAAAGCCCACACCCGCATCTGTTCGGCACCCCAGCTACGCACCTCTGAAGCGGACAGCGTTATTTAATGGCTTCCCCTCCTCCAAAGTCCGTTGCCAGCCCTG
>Ga0315306_10000089_pt1 | contig 41642 bp, 44 predicted proteins | sample TDP1_MG_FD_203803 | JGI IMG/M metagenome (GOLD analysis project Ga0315306, IMG submission 203803) | Freshwater sediment microbial communities from Lake Towuti, South Sulawesi, Indonesia - TDP1 | ecosystem: Environmental > Aquatic > Freshwater > Lake > Sediment | place: Indonesia: South Sulawesi... | reverse complement strand
TTGCTCCTGTTGATGCATTTAATTTTTCATAGACAACTACTGTTTCAGTCAATTTTGCATCCTCCATTTTTGTTAAATTACATCAATCTTGGGAAGGGAACCTTCCTTAGAGTTGGTAGCTACATTCGAAGAATGATTGATGGTTTCCGCTCTTCTTCAGGGGGTTTCACTGTTACTGGTGCTGGTGGTGCTGTGATTAAGGGCGGTGCTGGTGCGGCTGGGGGTGGAGCAGCTTCTGGGTGAGTTATCTCAGTGAGGATGGTTTCGACATCTTTCTTCTCTGCAACGAGTTGAGATAAGCCAAGCTTTAGCGAATCTGCAGCCAATTGATACGCTTCGTCATCGATCTCTCCAGTCATGTGTTGCACTTCAATGTTTGCGAGAAACTTTTCCATATCTCTGACTTGAAATTCAACTTCGTCTCCGCGGGCTTTCAATTTCTCAATTAATGTTTTTCTTACTTCTTCCAACTCGTTTGTCGCTGTTTCGTAGGCTTTCCGTAGGTCGCTGTAAACATATTGGGTAATTCGGCCTTCATGCATCAACGAATCCAAAGCTTGCAACCGTTTGTGGGCAAGTGCAAACTCTTTCATCAATTTTTCCGCATCAACTTTCCACACTGGAATCAGAATGATGGCACCGCCCTCAACCATAACATGATTCGAATCGTAAGTTCCAAACGTGCCATTGCCATGTTCAACGCCGATCGTCGCGATTTCTCCCCGATCATCCATAGTTAACCCAACGACGTTGCCCACATTTCGCCCATAGACATCACTTACAGATTTCCCAAGAAACCGCCTAAGAATTTCCGCGTGGTGTCCCAACTTCATCTATCCCTCTTACGAAATACATTGTCGGACCACAACATATCATTACCAAATAAATAAGCCCGTGGAAAAATAATAAAGCAAAAACTCCCAAATTGCCGTACCCAATACAAAAAATGCTGTCTACCAAACTATTCAACCGTGTTATCCACGAATCCCCACGGTAATACCATTTTCACTAAATCCGTTATATAACAAACAAAAGACCACTGCCGAGAAGAGGCAAATTTTAGGAAGCCCTATGGATATAAGTTCCTCTTTGCGCGTAAGTGGCAACCTCGTAGGCTAAGTTTCCCCGGCATAAAACCGAAGAAAAAGCCCCAAGCTAGGCACTAAAAGAATGCTACAAAAGAATCGGCTAAATCCTAAAGATAGAGAAGAAGTATAAATTCGCATCCCTGGTCTGGTTCTGTTAATTATTGTTAGGCGATATTGTGCTATAGGAGGGTAATATGATGTCTATCGTTTTCATAATACTTACAATACTCCTTTGGGTAGTTGCTATCTTGATAGGTTGGTTTATCTTCGTTAGGATTATACGCCGATTTATCCATTTTCCGATTCCCGCATTTCTTGCTCGCTTTATTGATAATCCTATCAGGAGACGAATGCAGCCACCCGCGAAAGTAGTTGATTGGATAGGTATACAAGACGGTATGTGCATTTTGGAAATAGGTCCTGGTCCTGGAACTTTTACGATTGAGGCAGCGAAACGTGTTGGTGAAAAAGGAAAGGTCTTTGCTGTAGATATACAGCCAATCATAGTTTCAAGACTTAATAGTAGGCTTCAGAGGGAGGGAATAGCAAATGTGATGACAAAAGTAGCATCAGCATATGAGCTTCCTTTTTCAAACAACACTTTTGATCGAGTTTACATAATTGCAGTATTGGCGGAAATCCCTGACAAGAAGAAAGCATTACTTGAAATCAAGCGTGTGCTGAAAGACAACGGCTTATTGGCAATAGGTGAATTCTTACCGGATCCAGACTATCCCCGTCGAAAGACGGTGATTAATTGGTGCAAAGATACTGGTTTCGAATTGGTTAGAGGATATGGAGGTGTTCTACATTATGTGCTCACGTTTAAGAAGTCAACTGCAGAAGGTTACCTCAGGTAGTACAACGTTGCCTAACAGCATGTTTTCAGTTCTCCGCCTAGGCCGAGGCTAACTTAAATGCCTGCGACACTTCGCAAACACGAAGGACATAATAGAGAAGTCGATAAAATTCCAGACTATCAATTCTAAATAAAATTCTGACAGGTTTTTATTTAGTTTTAAGTTTGTTTAACAACAATAAGTTAGCCAGAACCCCGTAGTCTCTCTATCATCAAACCTTTTTCCGCAAATAACTCTCAAACTCCTTAGCCTCTGCAAGATGCCGATTCTCATCATCAATAATCTTCTCCACCTGCTTCCGCACAGCCTCCTCTCCGGCTTGAGCTGCAAGCTGCTGCAACACTGGCAAAGACCGCTCATGCACATCAACAATCCGCCCCAAAATCGAAAGCATCTCCTCCCGCTGCTCCCCAGTCAACCTACCCGCTTTCCCCGCCTCACCCTCAGCCACACGCACAATATGCGTAAACGTATCCAAATGCATCTCCGACTCAGTCAACATCGCCCTCAAAACCCCCTCAAACCGAATCTTATCCATCTCCCCCAACCCACTCAACCGAACCCTCCCAAACAACTCAGTCAAATCCTCCATCGAAGTAACCTCCTCCTCAGCCAACTGCCGCCCCACCAACCCCTCAAACTTCCGCCTATTACTCAAACCCAACCAACCCCCAACCACACACCAACCCTCAAAACATATAATCCTTACTCCGAACAATGTTCATGTAACTGCTTATTGTTAAAATTAGTTCATTGAGTAGGAAGAGTACTCCATCTTGACACTCTTTGTTATATGTCACCTAAACGAGTATAAGAAAAGGAGAAAAAAATTTGGACTATCTTCAAACTATTTTCTCTTTTTTTCTAATAGATTTTCAAAGGCTTCTTCATGTTGTATTTCTTCTGACAATATATGCTGTATTAAGTGGAAGGTCCTTACGTCCTTTTCATAGCAGGCAGATATCTTCAAAAGAAGACTGTTGTACACATCGATTGCACATCCCTCTGCCCCGGCGACAGCGTTAAGTACGCCTTCAAGATCCCTTTCGTTCTTTGGGAATACGACTTTCTTACAATTTGCTATTTTCTGCAAATTTCCAAGATCCCTTTCAGGTTCTTCTCCCAATTCGAAGATTCTATCGGCCAATTCTGACAGGTGCTCAAATTCCTCTTTAGCAATTCTCTCCAGCTCGCTGGACACTGTTGGGTAATCAGGGCCCTCAATGAAATCTGCCGCCCAACTATAATGGAAAAAAGCTATCCATTCGTCAGCATAGGCACTATTCAGATCTTCCAACAACTCCTTAATGTCAACTTTCACTATCTCTTTACCCTTCTTTCCCATAACAAACACCATCATTTAATCTGGTGATACCGGTGATATAAATAAAAAAACTTTCGCACCATTACTCAACAATTTCCAAAATATCGGACACCAACCTCACACACACCAAAACGTAACACCCAAAAATACACCAAAGTATTTCCAAAAACTTGGACACAATCTATAAATTCTAAGATCATGTCCAATATTTCGCAAATATTTATGTTGGTTAGTTTGCTACTTGTGTGGTTGATTGGTTGATTTGTTTGCAGATGGTTTTGGTGGTGTAGGGTTGAGTGTCCAAATTTTTAGAAATTATTAGATGTTATATAACTATCAAGAAGATTCGGAAAGATGGCTTCGGTGTTTTAAAGGGTGTTACTTCTTTTACCATTAAGGACGAATTGACCGCACATGAATGAGAAGTGAAACAACACATGAAAAAATTTCGAATAATCCTTTGAGAAAAATCTTAGTACTCTGAATTCCTCTGTTTTGTTTCCTCCTGTATTGGCGTATTCTTCAAACTTTTCCGGATCCTACACTATGCTTATGCTGAAGAAAATTGAAGAAAATGTGGGCTGAGGGTTAGGCGGGTTCACCGTTTGAAAATGCTATCGCGAAGAGTGGCTGTAGCGACTATTTTCGGTGCGGCGATATTTGTTTCCAAAATTATTTTGCCCAGTCCGATTGACAAGATGGTTATAGTTGTCCAAGCCATGTTTCTGGCATTGGGGTTTCTGTTGATGGGCGCATTGGGAGCGACTTTTGTAGCGTTGGTTGGAGGAGTTCTAACGGCTCTATGGAGAGCTCCTCTTTCTTTCTTCACAATTACCTTTGCGGTTGTTTATGGTCTGTTGGTAGACTTGTCCTCATTAGCGCTTAAAGTTAAGTACCAAGAAGGAGGTGTTAAGACAAAGAGGTTGGTGGTTGCTGTAACGTTAAGCACGGCTGTAGTGGGGTTGATCAGCTATTATGTGACGACCCATATCCTAGCGTTACTCCCGAGGAATCTTGTGTTAGAAGTCAGCATACTTGTTGCTGGCATCATAAATGGCCTCGTGGGTGGATACCTCGCGGCGCTCATATGGAGAAGAGTCTTGCTTCGCATGTGGGGCAGGTAAACGAACGGTTAGAACGGACGCCTCTTGTATATAATTGTTTTATGTCTTGAAGGTCGAATGCTAGGAAAAATAAAACTCCTCAAAAATAGTAAAATATCTTGGTATGAGATGTTATTTTGGTGTGTGCAGAATGAAGTTTTTGATTCTTCAGTGGATCATACCGCAAACTCCCATCGAAAAAATAGCTAAACTTGTCCCAGCTCAATTCAAGTATTTAGACAAATTAGAATCCAAGGGAAAGATCGAGAAATACTATCACTTGATAGGCAAACAGGGCCACATGATTATAGTGGATGTCTCATCTGACGAGGAGCTGTCAAGAATAATTAGTGAGGACCCGCTATTCTTCCAGAGTAGGCGGAAGATTTACCCCCTAACTACGCGGGAAACCCATAAGAAACATCTTAGAGAACTGCTGGCTGTTCCCCACTAAAATTAATATTTTTTCCAAGCCTCTGTTTTAACCTCTGAAAGAAAAATACCAACAGTATTAGGGAAACGCATAATTTTTGGGGAATGCTTCTTAAAGCTAAAATGGCAATGAGAATTTGGTGACGCTGTTGGTTATTGAAAAGTTGAAGCCTGAGGAGAAAGTCAATCTTTCAATAAGCATGACAGATGCGTGTACCCGTATTTGTACTGATGCCGTTAAGGATCAAGATGGAGCTATCAAGGAAGGAGAGCTCATAGAACAGGTTAGGAAGAGAATCATGTATCAGAAGCGGCGTCACCGTGAGGTTTAGAAACTGGAGACATTTGAAGGATTAATTAGAAGAATTGTTAACAATTTCAACGTTGCCGGCACAGACTACATGTTTACTGGAGCTCTAGCAGCAAGCTATTATGGCACACCTCGAACTACTATGGACATAGACATCGTAGTTAAAGTTACTCGAGAAAACCTGCAAGCACAGCTTATAGAGCCACTAGGGAATGCGGAGATACAGGTTCACGATAGAAGAATTAATGAAGCCATTAAATCTGGCTTTAGAATAATCACTCTCCAAGACACGAAAACGCCCTTCACTCTTGACGTTATACTTTCTGACAGGAAGCTTGAAAAGAAAGCCGGAACAATCTTGGGCTTGCCGACCTTCTATCAAACCCCTGAGGAATTGATTTTATCAAAGCTACGCATGATAAAGGCAACCGTTCCAAAAGAAAGGGCTTTAAAGGATGAGGATGATGTGAGGGCGATATTAAGGTATACTAGGGTTGACATGAAGACCCTCAAGAGGCAAGCACGAAAAGAAAGCACGCTGTCCATATTCGAAGGCATAGCAACTTTGACACAGGTTTAAGGTTATGGTACATGAGTCTCGATTCGGATTGGCTTCCTATTTTTGGGGCTTTATTCCGTAAACTTTGATACTTGCGACTGAATTCGCAATTTCTTTTACTTTTTCACAAAGTGAATGAAGTATAATAAATATTGCATGTGTATAATTTTACTCTGACATTGGGGGTTGTGATGTTTTGGTTGAAAAGACTACGGTGAGTTTGATTAAGGCGGATGTAGGGTCGGTGGCAGGACATCATACGGTACATCCGAAGCAACTTGAGGTGGCTCGGCAGTGTCTGGAGGACGCGAAGAAAAGTGGGCTACTCGTGGATTATTTTGTGTTTCATTGCGGGGATGACTTGGAGTTATTGATGACGCATCGGCAGGGGGAGAATAGTGCTGAGATTCATGGGCTTGCGTGGAATACATTTAAGGAGGTTAATGAGAAGGTTTCGAAGCCGTTGAAGTTGTATGCTGCTGGGCAAGATTTGCTGGCTGAAGCGTTTTCAGGAAATGTTAAGGGGATGGGTCCTGGAGTTGCGGAGATGGAGATTGAGGAGCGGCGCAGTGAGCCAATCATAGTGTTTGCAGCCGATAAGACTGAACCTGGAGCTTGGAATCTACCCTTGTTTAGAATTTTCGCCGATCCATTTAATACTGCGGGGCTTATCATCGACCCGGCTCTTCATAGTGGTTTCATCTTTCGCGTGATGGATGTCATGGAACACAAACTCGTGGATCTCACCTGTCCAAGTGAAACGTACGACCTAATCGCATTGATTGGCACGACTGGGCGGTATGTAATTGAAAGAATTTTCCGCGCCTCAGACAACTTGCTGGCTGCGGTTTCAAGTACTTCGAGGCTGAGTCTAATCGCCGGACGATATGTTGGTAAAGACGATCCAGTATGCATGGTTAGAGCTCAACATGGATTGCCAGCTGTTGGCGAAGTACTAGCTCCGTTTGGTATGCCCCATTTGGTTGCTGGGTGGATGCGGGGCAGTCATTATGGTCCACTCATGCCTTGTGGCCTCAAAGATGCGAAGTGCACCTTCTTTGACGGTCCCCCAAGAGTGGTAGCCCTTGGCTTCCAACTGACAAACGGGCAGATAATCGGAATGCATGGAAGCGAACCCGCAGATTTATTCGACGATCCAGCGTTTGACCGGGCTAGAAAAATAGCGAACGAGATGGCGGACTATATTAGGCGACATGGAGAGTTCATGCCAGCCAGATTAGGCCCAGAAGAAATTGAGTACACAACACTTCCACAGGTCCTCGAAAAACTGAAGGACAGATTTAAACCAGCTACGTAATCTTCCATTTTTATTTTTATAAAAAAATTTTAGGAAATATTTAATCTGGCTAAAGGCTATTCTCACCGATAGTTTTCATATTTGACACTCTCCTCGACTGAAGTCGGGAGATTCTCTTCTCGTCATTGCGTTCAGGCTACGCTGGGAAGAGTTATGGGCGGTGTCAAACCAGCCCCTACACTCGAAACATGTCCGAGTGCTCGTTTAAGTATGTTCCTCGCTCCGTTCCAGTCTGTGTTGAGGTTGAGACCACAATGAGGACAACTGAAGAGACCTCTGACACGAAGACCTCTCTGTCCGCAGTTGCTGCACCGTTGGCTTGTGTAGGCTTCACTTACTTTTAACACGGGTATTCCTTGCCATTGCGCTTTATATTCGATGAAAGAAGCGAGCTTATAGTAGGGAAAACTATTGAGCTTCCTGTTGAACCTTCGCCCTCCGTCGTTTCGCCTTATGCCTTTAAGTTTGCCGAGGACTATCACAGAATTATTTTCCAGAGCTTCTTGAACGATGTCTTTGCTTATTTTGTGAAGTTCATGGTTGACTATGCGTTGCTCGTGGTTCCCAATCTTCTTGATTGTTTTGAGGGCTTTCTTTTCTCCAAGATTTCGCCTCAAGCGGAAGTAGTGTCCCCGAACCTGCCTCAAGTCTTTACCATAGAACTTTGGTTTAGGATCGTTAGAATTGACTGTGGTAGCAATGTTATGCATCCCCATATCCACAGCCAAAATAGAGTCTGTTTTCCTCTCACGAACTTCGGCTTGGATTGTGATGTAGACGTACCATTCGTCTTTTCTCCGTATGATTTTAGCTTCTCTAAACTTCACATCGCTAGGTATTGATATGTGCGGGCGGATGGGAACGAAGATGCCTCCTCTGACGCCGTGAACGGGAACCTTAAGCCAGTACTCTGTGAGCTTAGTCTCAGCCCTGTAGACATCGTTCCTCAGAATGAGCGGGTACTCTTTACCTTCCTTTGGCTGTTTGATCCTTCTCAGAAGCCTCTCTGCCTGCTGCTTGGTGGCAGAATAGAGCGGAACAGTTTTGTCGCCGTGAAGATAGCGTTGGAAATTCTCGTATTCTCCAGTTAAAAGTTCATGTTTACCTTTGCGGAGTTCAAGAACCTTAGCCTTAATAGTCTTCTTAGCCAACATGAGCGACACGCTCACTATAAAAATATGCTTGGATGTACTTAAGTTGGGCGATTCATCCCCACGATTAAAATCGGGGGCTTTCTCGCCTCGGTTTTGTAATGTCAGTGTGGCAAAGGCCGTAAAGCAGACCAAGAATAATGCAACGCCTTCGTTCTATTGATCTAGTGTAGCTGTACATGCTCTCTGATTATTGAGAACCGCCCATTTAGCGGAGCCAGCGTCTTTTCCATCGCTTCCATCAAGATGGTTTTAGCTTCCTCCTCGTTCAACCCCTGTGCCACTATGTTAACTGCCAGCTTTGCCCTTCTCATGCCTCTCTTCATTGTTGATTCGGTGGAAACCTCCCTTTTCAGGCCGGTGATGTCGGCTTTAATGTAGCCGCTGGGGCATTTCAGGAAAGCCTTTATCCTTAGGGTGCCGAAGCCTATTTTGCGCATTAACCCTGAGGCTATGGATTTCATTAACATTGTCATCATCTGTGTGCTTGAAAGTGGGTCCAGTTCCTGCACAAATGATAACTTGACCAAAGTTCCGAAGCTACTGATATTATACTCTGAATAATGGGTTTTATGTTCCACTTACTACCCTCAGAGATGGTATTAGCTCGTTAAGGCCTACTTCTTTTAGTGCTGAGATTCTAACTATCATTGCTGAAGAGTTCAGCGACTTAAGTATAGCCTCGTATTTCGCCACTGTACTTTCGTTGACGAGGTCTATTTTGTTGATGGCAATTATTTCAGCGTCCTTTAATTGTTCGATTATCAAGTGTCCTAAGCGCCGCTCGTCTAGCCATTCCTCAGCACTTGTGATATCAAAGAGTACTAAGATGGGACTCGGCTCAACCTTAACCTTGGTGGAGGTGATGCCCGACCTCACCTGGTTAGGGATGGCTAACCCTTCGGGTTCTATCATCACCACATCTGGGTCATAGGTCTCCTTGAGCAATCTAAGGGTGTTGGCAAGGTTAACAGCCAGTTCACAACATATACAGCCTCCTCCGATTTCCTCAACCTTCAATCCGGACTCTCTATATACCATTCCGTCAACAGGAACCCCGCCTAAGCTATTCACTATTATTGCCACCTTCATTCCATTCAGGCTGAGCCTCTTTGTAATTTTGAGGATCGTTGTCGTCTTTCCTGAGCCCAAGAAACCAGCTACCTGAACTACTTTCAATACTATCACTAACCACGTAATGGACGCAGATGTCTAATATCCCTTACTGGCAGGAAGAGGGGCTTAACTCCCTAGGAGACGATAAGCGTCTTTATTCTTTTACTTTGCCTTAACCTTCTCCTAATGGTTTCTTATGGCTCGACCCACCAGACGAACCCCTTATCTTTAGTGGAAAACTCGGACTTAATCTTCCCTTTGCTTCCCATTCTGGCTAAAACCTGTGCCGGATAATCTGGACAGCGAGGGAGCAACATGCGCAATTCACCAGTGATGGAGCGAGTTGTCATTCTTCCCTTCCTCCTTAACAAATCTATGACAAGGCTCTCAACGTCCTTTGAAGAAGCTTCTATAGCCTCAAGTCCTTCAATCAGCTCTTCAAGGAGGGAGTAGATAGACGCAAAGATGGTTTCCCCAATCTTAAGTTTTCCAAGCTCCCTCGCCCCTTGACACGGGAGCGCACATATGGTTGGCTCTCCCATAACGTAAGCAGCGGCCACACTTTCTGAACACACTCCTCCAATGCCCTGCATGCTCCCGCTTACAGGCTTTCCACTCACCCATGTCCACGCGTTAACTAACTTAACTATCTGGTCTGAAGTCCCGTGAATTAGAACAACGTTAGGATTCATAGACAAATCCTTAAGCGGTCCGATGACAACCGACTCGTATATGCCACCAGCTATCTTTGGGATAGTCCTAATGAACTCTAGGGTGTGAGGCCCGAAACGTTTTGACTCAATAACGTTCGTCACCATGTCCCAAGGCAGGCTTTGGAGGCCAAGCACCTCTAACGCGAAGGGGCAGTCCATGTTATCCTTTGTTAAACCTATGATATGCTTCTCCCTTCGACTCAGGGCCACGCCCTCACAGAACGTACATTCCCTATCTGGTCTCTTAGCATCCTTAGGTGGATCAGACCTCAAGAAGGATACGCCGATCGGCGGGCTTGTTAAGCCCATCATCCTAACTATGCTATCATGAATTTCTACTCTTGATAAGCGAGAGATATGGGCCACCTCCATTGTTTTATAGAAAATGTGGATTAAAGAATTTATGGAATTACATCAAACTCTCTATACGAAAGCAGCCCATAAGCCTCTTTTCCCGGTTTTCTGACGCAACTACTGGAATAAGATATCTGATACCCATCTCCTTGAAAGAGTGGGCAAACCTACTGTGGCTCATAGAACTTCATTAATAACTGTTTTGATAGCTTCTTTGTTGCGGTGCTAGCATAAAATAGGCCCTTCCTTGTAAGCTCAATGTACTCATTTTTAGTTTCAATGATTCCTAGAAGGCGGAGAGGCACTATAATTCGTCTCAACTCATGATCTATGCTTGTTTTAAATCTATCATAGAACTGTGCCTTATTTACTCTGATGTTATACAGTTTTCTCATGAACCACAATTTCATCGATTTCTCACTTGAAAAGATCGTTCCCATCTTTATCGGGAGTTTTCCCTCATTCAGAGACTTAATGTACTCCTTAAGAGAAGCTGTGTTCAAATAAAGAAAATCATTAATCAGAGACCACGCGTTGGGTCCTATGCCGATGTACTCTTCAAATTCAAAGGGACCAAAGTAATTTCTAGGCTTTGTCGCAAGACTCCAGAGAGCTCTCATCTCATATCCGGAATTGGTTAAATAGTCAATTATCGTTTCGTACATTTTCTGCTCTGTCTTTTCAGCGGGTAACTTCATTGACCCTGACTCAACACGCTCAAAGATCTTCGTGCCAGGAAGCAAAATGAGGGGATACGTTGATATTCCTTGAACTTCTAATTTAACAGCAATTTCCAAATCATGTATTAGATCCTTAATTTCTTGTTCAGGGAGAGAGAACATTAAATCTATGTTTATGTAGTCGAAGTCGAATTCTTTCACTTTCTTTAAAGCAGTGATGGCTGTCTCACTGTCATGTTCTCTTCCTATAGCCTTTAAAATGCCATCATTAAGGGACTGAACCCCAATACTTATTTTCTTAACTCCCGCGTCAGCTAAAACTTTGAGAGCTTTGTCATTGAGGTCAATCGGATTTGCTTCAACAGAGATGTCTCCATCAAAGTGGAATAGCTGTCTTACGTGTTCAACGATTTCCGCCACACCTTCGGGCATGACGCTTGGAGTGCCTCCGCTGAAATAGACAGATTCGATCTTCACATCACTGAGTAAATTAGAATAGCTTTCAAGTTCTTTTTTCACCGAGTTTAAGTAGGATTTACCCAATTTCTCGTACCATGGATAATTTCTAAAGAGACAGTAGGAACACTGCGCTCGGCAAAATGGGACACGTATGTTTAGGGAGAGAGCTTTGCTTTTGGGATTACTTAGCTCAAATGGTGTTGAAAAGGGAATATCGCCAAATACTTTCCTGATTGTTTGGTTCAAAATGAACTCTGTTATCATATAACAAGACATGAGGGAAGAAAATGATATAAAACTTATTAATGGTTCATCACATTTCTTCTTCCACTTTCCCTTGGATTCCAGTAATTCTTCTATTTACTTTTGCTCCGCATTCACATGGTTCATCGATTAGAGTTGCAATGTCTCTTGATCGATATCTTATAAACGGCATTCCTTTCCTGTTTAGCGTAGTGAAAACAAGTTCTCCTTCCTCTCCAGTATCAACCGCTTCCCCAGAGGCAGGGTCAACTACCTCCACGTACACGTCATATTCATTCAAATGAAGCCCCCTTTGCTGCCAACACTCAAGTGCAAGCGTGAAGCTAGCTTCAGTGACCCCGTAGTGATCAAAAACCTTGCACCCCCAAGACTCTTCGAGTTCTTTTCTTATAGATTCATTGAAAGGAAAGAAGTCGCATCCTCTGCTTAAGACCAAACTTTTAATATTTAGTTGTCTTAAATCAACCCGATTTTTGGCCCATTCTGTGAACTCACGCAGATACGGATTGGGCCCAATTATTATGGAGGGATTAACCTTTTCGATCTCTTTGATTTGTTTCTCGAATTTTAGAGCTTCCGCAACAACTGGTTTCCCGCCTCCAAACTGAACCCCTCGTTCAACAATTCCGGGTAGACCCCATTCAGGTTCCCATGGATACGTTATTTGCACAACGGTCCTTTTCTTTAGGCCTATCATTCTTAATCCTACAGCGACCGCTTCAACGATTCCTTTTAACTCATTTTCTGTGAAGAAAATCCGCCTCGTGGGTCCAAAGATTTCCTCAACCGTGAATCCTCTAAGAATTTGGCTCTGAGATACGCAGAGAAATTGGTAGGGGTTTTCTGAAATGCTCTTTGATTCTGTAAAGGGGATTCTGGCTAAGTCTTGAAAGTTCTTGATGCCCTCTGGCTCCAAGCCCATTTTATGGAAGAGTCCTCTATAGAATGGGCTTCTTTCGTATACGTAGTGGAGCACTTTGCGCAACTTGTAAAGCTTGTATTTCGTCGCATCGTCCTTTGTTATCTCTTCCAAGGTTTTTTTTCCAATGTACTTCTGAAACTCTGAGTTCTTGGCAGCTTCAGTTTTAATGAAGGAGTGTATCCACTCCTCAAGCGGGTTCAATGCTTCATTTCTCCGGATTGCATATTTTTATATAATGCTAAGGATATATTTTCCGTAACCGAGCATCGCTGGTATACGTCATGGCGTTACCTTCCTGCCTTCGTCAGTTGAGCGTTGACAGAAAATTCTTCGAGAGTACTAAGATGATTAAGTGCCCGACGTGCGGCTTCAAGTTCAGCCTAATCTACGCAAGAGCAACCGCATGTATCGGCTGCCCCGACTCTGTTCTTGGTTGTGAACTTGTAAGGTGCCCCAATTGCGACAAGGAGTTCGAGATAGAGAGAGTGGGCATCACGCCAACAAAAGGGGGTTCTAGGTCTCTCGCTGAGCGTATGTCAAAAGTGCTTTCTGAATATTATGGAGATTTTGGGGAGAAGCCTTCGAGGTAAAGGTAGAACCCTACAACGAATTTTAGCTCTCTTTACGAATTTTCATGGCGCATCTGAAACATACAACCTTGTTGTCTACGGTAAAGCTACCTAAGAGGCAAGAAATAGGTTGGCCGCAGATCGAACATTTAACGATTTCACATTTAACCATTCTTAATCCTTTCGAAAAAAGGGGGTGTTGGAGATTGTTTTTATGCCCTCTTTTTCTCCAACAGGGTTTCTGCAACTACTAGGGTTTTTATTGCTATGTCTTCTTCGATGAAGCTCAGTTTACACTTTGGACACGTGATTCCTGGTGCGGCGCGGGTTATCCCCAGATACTCCATGTCAATTGTCCCACTGACAGCCTTTTCCTTACACGCAAAGCATTCCCACTCTTGGACATCTTCCATTATTAGCCTTACCGCCTCTTTCATCCGTATCTTGTGGCCGTACGCGCTGCGAATCGCAAAGACACCTTTTTCGGTTGTAGGTGAGTATATAGCGTATGCCATTACGTTGCCGATAAGCTTCTTTCCTAGGTACTTGTCTTCCTTGGGCAGGTAGAATTTCTTCTTTGCTGTCTCGGCGTCATCAATGACCTTTATAACATCTTCTTTTGAGAGCCCTCTCGCCTTTAATAAGTCTTCAACCTCTTTAGTTAAAGTAACCCTCTGAGCCATTCTTTCACCACCTTAAGCATATTTTCCGTGCTCTTTAGCCGCTTTAAGCATGGCAAGTACGCTGGAGGGCGGCGCAGTCGTCGGAAGCTCACATGCGGCGCCTAATACGGCTCCTCTTGGCGCATCCTTAAGGGGCAAGAGTTGTTTCTTAGACTGTTCATAGACCGCGCTTGGAGGACCAAAGTTCAATAGCTTAGTATCCACAGAAGACATCACAGTCGCTAGATTGCCGAACTCCTTCACCAACAAATCAGCTGGGAATACTTCGCGACCGTGGTATCCTATGTGCATCACGGTGAACGGGGTATAGTATACGTCCTTCCACAGTTGATAATCTCCTGAATGATCTCCGCAGAGGTGATACCAGAGCTGTGGCCCAGCTCCTCCTTTCAGAGCCTTCCTCACTAGGTACCTATGATAATCTATGGCGAATTCCTTAATTTGCTGAGGCCTGAGAACCGTGGAGTTGGCGAGCACCCCACCCATGATCATCAATGCAAAGCCATACTTGTTCGCCATGGCTATTGCACCATTTATAGAAGTGTCGGCAACTTTCTTTAGCAGTTTGTGGCAGAGCTTGGGCTGTTTTATCGTCCACATAATGAACTGGTCGGGGCCTACGAGTTCCGCCGCCATGGCATAGAGGCAAAATACGTAGTGTATTGGTACAAACATGTGAGGCAGATTCTTCTTTGCATAGTCGTAAGCCCTAGAGTACAAGGAAAAGGTGAAACCCTTTGCCACTTCGTCAACATCAGGCACCCTCATCTTATCAACGTCTTCAGGCTTTTGAATGGGTCGAGGCTCCTGTACGATCCACGGGAGCGTCTTTGTGCATTTAACCGTGGCACCAAGTTCTGGCAGCCACACGTTTGAGTAGAACCAGTGGGTTACAGGCAGGAGGTCGTAGAGTTCATTCATATAAGCGACTGCCGCTATTCCAAACTCAGGTTTTTCGTAGAAATCTCTAATCTCATACCCGCAGAGTTTAGCGGCGTGCGATAGAACTATTGGGTCAATATCGATTCTGTCATATGGCACTCCCACAAAGGGAGATGCGAAACGCTTTGTTGCTTTTTCGTGCCACGCCATATCGGTCTTTGGAAAGAGTTCTTCAACACTCATTCTCGACACTCACCACATTTTTATTTTCTCACAATTTTTCTGGTCATTTTTATTATTATTCGGTTTTTATTTATGGTTTATCCTCTTATAGGATACAAATTTGTATACGAACTATGGATTAAAAGCTTGTTTTTCCATGCTAATTTCTTTTGATACCATTTATCCTTTGTAGGATGCCAAGGTGTTAAGGTTGTTATGGTTTCGGTTTCTTCTAGTTTCAATACCGTAAATGATTTATCATCTCGGCGATACGTTACCGCTCGGTGAATTACGTGCAAGTATGGGAGACAAAAAGCTTATGCCCAGTGTGCCTTGGCGTAATTCCTGCGAAAAAGGTAGTTGAAGGAGACAACATTTACTTAGAAAAAACTTGTTCAGAGCACGGCGATTATAAGGTTCTCCTGTGGCATGATGTGCAATCATATAAGGACAGATACGGGTTTGATGTGGGGAGGGTTAAGCCCAAAAAACTCTTAACCAAGTCCAAGAAGGGTTGCCCCTACGACTGTGGACTTTGCCCCGACCATAAACAGCATACCTGTGTTGTCGTCATGGAGGTCACCAATCAATGCAATCTCAAATGCCCCATCTGCTTCGCGAGCGCCAGGGAGATGTATGAGTACGAGCCTGATATTGACGTAGTCAAGGAAATGTACAAGACCGTAGTTGATTATACGGAGAAACCTATATGCGTTCAAATCAGCGGAGGAGAGCCTACTATTCGAAATGACTTGCCCGATATTGTTAGTCTGGGCAAGGAAATGGGAATTGACTACATTGAAGTGAATACGAATGGAATTAGGTTAGCCAAGGACATGGAGTATTTTCATAGGCTAAAGGAAAGCGGTGTTGACGCACTCTACTTCTCGTTTGATGGTCTAACAAGCGAGGTTTATCGTAAGAAATGCGGCGTAGACCTCCTTAACCTTAAGCTAAAGACCATAGAGAATTGCGCTAAACTTGAGGTGGGAGTGGTTCTCGTGCCAGTATTGGTTCAGGGAGTTAATTACGATCAGATTGGAGATATTATTCAATTTGCTAAGGAGCGAGTACCTGTTGTAAACTCTGTTCACTTCCAACCCATAAGCCACTTTGGTCGATATCCACATACACCAACTGATGAGGATAGAATAACAATACCAGATGTTCTTCGCGCAATCCAAGACCAAACAAAAGGGGAGCTCAAAGTAGAAAACTTCACCTCTACGTCTTGCCCAAACGTGCACTGTGATGCTAGAAGCTACTCTTTGCTCATGGAAGATGGCAAGCTACTTCCCCTCACCCAATCCTCCATAGGAGCCTCAGGTAAGGTGAGAGACATCGCAAAGAAGACGCGAGAGGCGATCAGCGACCTCTGGAGATATCCCATCTCAAGTGAGGGCTGTGAGTGTGTTCCAGGAACATGGATGGATTTAATTGAACGTGCGAGTAAATATTACTTGACCGTATCGGTTATGGCATTTCAAGACGTTTGGAATATTGAGTTGGAAAGGGTTCAAGAGTGTTGCATTCACGTAGTGACCCCGGACAGGAGGTTGATACCTTTCTGCCTGTTTAACGTATCAGGCATTAATGGTAAAACACTTTACAGACACAACATTTTATCAAAATTTGCTACGCCGACTGCGTAATTCTTCTCCACAATAGGGCTGTGAGCAATCCACTAGATTTCATGAAGTTGAGGCTTTCACGTTAAGCCATGAAAAATTTTAAAGCCGTGCTGAATGCTTAGGGCGTGAGGGTGCTGTTGCGGCTAACTTTATTCTGGAAACTCCTTTTTGAGAAACTCCTCATTCAGAAACTCGCTGATTTTCTGTAGCTCTTCTTTGAAGAGCACAACTTTGTCTGGACTTAAACTTCGCCTGTCTTCGCCGCGAATTATCCTGTAGAGGATGTCTGTCTTCCCTCCTCTGCCTATCTTTTCGATCCTAACCTTTAAGCTATCTCCTACCTTACTTTCAATCGTATACGTCTTCATCTCTACTGGTATACCCATTTCAAAATCCCACATTTTGAAATGGGATAGGTTCATGCATTTAAAACTTTTTTCTTTGAGCTGGTCGTCTGATACAAAAAAATTAGAAAAAAATAGAAAAAATCTAAATATCAAAAAATTGAATGACATTTAGTAAAATTTAAAAGTGCAGTTATTCCAGTTTATTCCATTGTCAAGTAGGAGATAGTTGAATTGAGCCAAGAAGAGAAAATTTTCGAGAGGCTTATTCAATCAGTAATTGTAGGCGACTCCGAAGAAGCTAAAAAAGCAGCTCAAGACGCTATCAATGCTGGAATCGAGCCCTGGAAGGCGATCACTGATGGATTGGCTGCTGGGATGAAGGTAGTCGGTGACAAATATGAGCACAAAGAATACTTCCTTCCCGAGGTAATGGTTGCCGCTGATGCCATGTATACTGGGTTGAATCTCCTCCTCCCATTATTGAAGAAAGAGATAACTGGGGAGAGGGAAAAGGTCGTTATCGGCGTAGTCGAAGGGGACATCCATGACATAGGAAAAAATATAGTGAAAGCAATGCTCACAGCCGCTGGATATGAAGTTATTGACGTGGGTAGAGATGTGCCAACCCCACAGTTCGTCGAAACAGCCACAGGCCAGAAAGCAAGGGTCATAGCAATGTCAACCATGATGACCCCAACGCTCCTGTCCATGAAGGACGTTGAGCAGGAACTGGAAAAAAAGGGATTGAAGGGAGAAGTTAGAACTATCATTGGCGGTGGCACAGTTACCGATGATTGGAGAGCGAAAATAGGCTCAGACGCATATGGCAAAGACGCTGTGGAGGCTGTCGACAAGGTTAAAATACTGTTCGAAGAAATCAAAGTCGCGCTAGAGCTTGCGAAACAAAAGAGAGAAGGATAGGAAGGCAACCCGAAATAGCATCTCACCGCCTCTCTAGAAGCGTATTTCAATAAATTTACGATAGCGTTTAAGCGTGTGCGATAGCTATGGCGACAAGAGAGGAGCTCGAGAGACCCGGACAAGTAAAAATTATTTTTTTTCCATACGGGAAGAGAGAATGGTTTGCTAAAGGCGAAGTAACAGTACTTGAAGCAGCTCAGGCACAAGGTATAGACCTATCTTCCCTCTGTGGGGGAAAGGGCACTTGCGGAAAATGCAAAGTCAAAATCGAGAAAGGCATAGAAGCGCTTGGACCCCTCACGTTACAGGAGCTCAAGCACGTTACAGAGGAGGAGATGAAAGCAGGTTATAGACTTGCATGTGAGATCAAGCCGACCACTTCGATTGTAGTTTATGTTCCGGAGAGAAGCAGGGTTGGAAAGCAGAGGTTGCAGACAGAGGGTCTCGAAGTCCCAGTGAAGAGCCTCAATCCACTCGTTAAAAAGTACTTTGTAGAGTTGCCCAAACCAACCCTCCACGATCACAGATCAGATGAAGACAGGCTTCTGGACGCATTGTATAAGACGCATGTTATTCCCACTAATCAAGACATCGACTTTGATGTGGCTATAGACCTTGCCAGTACGCTTAGGAATGCGAATTGGAAGGTCACAACAGTCACATGGAAAGATAAGATCATAGACATTGAGCCGGGAGACACCACTAATAGATGCTTTGGCTTCGCCGTTGATATCGGGACTACAAAGCTTGCAGGTTTCTTGATGGATCTTAACACTGGCAAGGTTGTTTCTGTGGCTGCGAGGATGAACCCTCAGATCCCGCTGGGCGAAGAAGTCATGTCAAGGTTAACTCATCAGATGATGAAAGGTTGGGAAGGCGTTCAGGAACTCCAAAAAGCGGTTGTGTCAGGAATCAATGAAATGATTGAGGAATGCTGCCAAAAGGCTAAGGTGAAGACAGATGAAATCTACGAGCTCTGCTTTGTTGGCAACACGGCAATGCAACTTTGCTTCCTCGGTATTTACGGACGGCATGTCGCCTTTTCACCGTACCCGCCAGTGCTGCGGAGGGGGACCGACATCAGAGCTAGCAGGTTAGGGTTGAAGTCTCATCCAAGGGCGAATGCCCATTACGTCCCGGTTATCGGAGGCTTCGTCGGTGCGGATAGCGTTGCTGACCTTATGGCCGTGAGAATGCTGGAATCAAATGAAATCATAATGGATATTGACATTGGCACAAACACAGAAATCGCCGTAGGAAACAAAGACTTAGTATTGATGGACTCATGCGCATCTGGACCGGCATTTGAAGGAATGCAGATCAAACATGGAATGAGAGCTGCAACTGGATCTATTGAGAGAATAAGCATTGACCCCGAAACGTTGGAGGTTCATTACCGAACTATAGAAGATAAGCCACCTGTGGGCCTCTGCGGATCAGCTCTCGTCGACGCCCCCGCTGAGCTACTCAAATCTGGCATAATAGATTTAAACGGCAGATTTGTTGCTGAGATGGCGGAGAAGACCAATCGCGTGAGGAAGGGGCCCGATGGGTGGGAGTTCGTGGTAGCATGGCAAAAAGAAACGGCTACCGATACCGATATTGTAATTACACAAGGTGACGTAAGAGAACTGCAGAAGGCAAAGGCTGCGATGCGCACCGGCTCCGAAATTCTAATGAAAAGAATGGGCGTAACGGAAAAAGACATAACTAAACTGTACATGGCGGGAGCCTTCGGCAACTACATTGACCCTGAGAACGCTAGGACCATTGGTATGTATCCTGAAGTGCCATTAGAAAAAGTTGTGTTCGTCGGAAACACTGCAGGCACCGGCTCCAGAATGTGTCTCATATCAAAGGAGGAAAGGGACTACGCCCAAGAATTAAGCACAAAGGTGAAATACCTTGAGCTGGCTGCGGATCCTGACTTTCAGACAGAATACCTCAACGCGCTCTACTTCCCCCACAAGAACTTGGACAAGTATCCAGACACGGTAGAACTACTTCGAAGGCTTGGCCGAATTAAGTGAGCATTTCGCACTTTCACCTTCATTTTTTAATGGCTTTGATTTAAAGTATATCTCTACTATTTCCTCCATTCTTTCTGGGAGAAGAGCATGACAAAATCTGTGAAAGTAGCATTTGTAGGAGGATTCTTAGGTAGTGGTAAAACCACCCTATTAATCGAGGTTGGAAAAAAGCTCGTCTCAGAGTATGGTAAACGAGTAGCCGTAATAACGAATGACCAAGGCGAAGTGCTCGTTGACACTAAGACGGCTAGGGACACTGGATTGACCGCTACAGAGGTAGTGCGTGGATGCTTCTGTTGCAGGTTCCCAAATTTCATAGAGGCAGCAAGTAAAATGCTCAAGGAGGCTAACCCAGACATCATACTTGCTGAGCCCGTGGGAAGCTGTATGGACATATCTGCAACAGTGATAGGCCCCCTACAAACGTACTATCGTGACAGGTTCACTCTGGCTCCTTTGCTCGTGCTTGTCGATGCATCCGTCATCCTTGATATTTCTCGCGAGCTGAACTTATCCTCCCCCACAGAGCCAGCAGGATATCTCATTTCAGGCCAGATACATGAAGCAGAAGTGTTAGGCATAAATAAGATAGACCTGAAATCTCACCGCGAGCTAGAGGAGATTACTAACCTTGTAAAGAAAATCAACAGTAGGGCGAGGATACTGAAGTTTTCAGCTAAAACTAGTACTGGCCTTGATAGGGTGATAGACCTGATACTGCAAGAGGAGCATCAGCCATACTCGTTCCCTAAAGTTGACTATGACGCATATACTAAAGCTGAGACTGAACTAGGATGGTTTAATGGCTCGTGGACCATTATCGCCAAACGAGGATTCAAACCGAGAGAGTTAATTAAGAACTTGCTGACCGAAATCGCCACAGAAGTGGAGAAGAGAGGAGGGAAAATAGCGCATCTTAAGCTTCACTTCGTAACTGAGAAGGGCAGAGGCAAAGCAAGCCTAGTCTTGCCAGATCTAGGTGTAGACTTCCTTGAACTGACCAGGATTCCTGGAGCAGCGAGGAGGGGATATTTCACCTTTAATGCCAGGGTCAAGATAAATCCGAAGGGTCTGGAGGAAAGCATACGCAAATCCCTTGAAGCAGTCACCTCGGAGTATGCTGCGAAGTACGGCAATTGGGAGGCACGATGCTTTGTACCTGCTCCCCCAAGACCGTTTTACCGTGTGCCTTGGGGGTAATCGTCCAATGAGATAGGAAGTAGGTTCTAGGCTTGTGGCGGAATACGTTGGTTCCATGCTACTGGTAGTATCCATTCTTAGATCGACCATTCTCGCTCATGAAATATTTGAAGCCAGCGTGCCATTATCAGTCTTTATTGCAGCGTTTACAACTGGAGGTTGGCTCTTTGCATTGGTAGAGGTTCTGGGTCCTATAAGCGGTTGTCGCCGGAGGTTATTTTGCCACCTCATCCACAATGTTCGTAAATCCGCAAGTAGTTATTGCGAGGATGTTCACCTATGCTATTGCAGGCATACGGCCCCTTGACGCAGGTCCCTTCATAATAGCAGAAGTCCTCGGCGGCTTGACCGCATGTGAACTCCGGTTATCTCTACCCAAAGAAGCCAATAAGGAAATAAGCCCAATTTATCGAAAAGAGAGCGCTTGGAAAAGCGCGCGTTCTTTTATTCAATTAACACCAGACCGCTACAAACTACCTTTTCTTTGGTCGACCACGGAAACTCTAACCCAACATTTTTTGCGGTCCTATACACATCGATCCCAACGGCTTCCATGCTTGGCCTTGCTGCAAAGGGATGCTTACAAGGCTGTTCAGGATCACAGACATCGCAAAGCGGACATGTGCCTGCGGAGAGGCCGAGTGATAAGTAGTAGCCACGCTTAAACGCTTCCCCTTCTACCCTTGAAATTACATTGAGCAACTTTTTCCAGATTGGAAAGAAGCGCGTTAGTCGTTCTTTGACGGCTTTGCGAACACTCTGGTTCACCATTAATTTTGAAAGTTTAGCATCTGGGCGTTGGATATGTGCTCTAACTTCGTTTGTGATAGGAGCTTCTATTTGGATTAGAATGCCATAGTGATACTTTGAAAGACACTCCCTAAACTCCTTCGCTGTTGGCGTGAAGGGGGGACACATGCGGTTTCGACCGTAGAAGTCGCAAGGGGGATATCTACACTTCAGCTGAACTCTCTCGTCCACGACGATCTTGTCGGCTTCGATAGTCGTCGCCTTTGTTGCCCCGCTTTCGATAGCCAAATTGCAAAGGTCCTTTAAGTCAGCTTGAATGCCCATATTCACCTTCCTCTAAGTAGCTATAATTCTGAAGATCTCTTAGATAACTCTAGGAGCTGCTTCTTTGATCTCTGTTGTCAAATTCATGCCTATTTCAACGCTTTTCGGCTCCAACGCCAACAATCACGATCTTTTGTGTGCGTGCTGTCCTCACTTCTGCCATAACCACCTACCCCTGAGGGCTCCCACCGTACAAGCTTGTATGCATGTGAAGCAACGGACGCATTTGAGGTCCTTGAACCTTTTGTCCAGCACATCGCATCCCATGGGGCATTCCCTCATGCATGCGTTCTTGATTGGGCACATTGTAGGGGTGCATTTTTCTATATCTCTATGTAGTTTGATAAGACTGATCTTGTTGAACGGAGAGAGGATGAGTCCAACGGGGCAGAGAAAACTGCAGAATGTCTTCCCGTACTTACTTTTCTTGTTTGCTCTAATCCTCGAGCCGAACGGACAAATCCAACCGCAAAAAAATCTGCCCAAGGCAACAGTCAATATAAAACATGGTATCAAGAAAAAGGTGATCAGCAAGGCGATTACCCAGTTAGCTGCTAGCCACTGAAACACGACGAAAGATAACAAAGCCAGTAGCACCATTAAGGCTATGTGTTTTCTATAGACAACAACTTTGTCACTTTTCATGGGTGACTTTTTCTCCTCCATTTCCCTCTTATACGGAGAAATCGTTATCGCGTCTACGGGGCATTGAATGGTGCAAACAGCGCAGCCAACGCATGTGTCCTCTTGAACAACAGGCTTCCCTTCAATCATCTTAATTGCGATTTTCCCTTCCTTGACTAATGGGCAGGTGTTAATGCACTTCGAGCATCCTCCGACGGTCCAATCTAGGCACTTCGTCTCGTCGATGACTGCTATGCCTATCTTGATTTGGTTTCGGTTTATTTTCTGAAGCGCCCCAGAAGCACATGTTTTTACACAGTTTAGGCATCTGATGCAGTATCCACCAGAGTTGACTTTTATGGCTGGAGTCCATGCGACCCAAAGGCCCTTCATAAGTGATAGAGGACGAATAGATTTTGTCGGACAAACTCCTACGCATCTTTGGCATCTCAAACAAACATTCACGAAGTCTCGCTCATTCATGGCTCCCGGAGGCCTAAAGTAACCTGGATTGCTCGAAGGCTTTTGAGATGAATGTGTCATTCTTTGCCCCTCCATATTTGAGACGAACGATGTGGATCATCTAGATGAGATGCTCCTCTCTTCAACTTCTTAACTGGCTTCCTCTTGTTGGCCTTCATCAAGTGAACCGAGCAAGCCATGCAGGGATCGAATGATCGAATGCCCATCATGAGAAGCGTGACGTTGTATCCCTCCCAGTAGTTCAAATCGCAGAGCCCCAGTCCTTTGAGTCTCTCAGCGAGCGGATGCCCAAGCTCGACGAGAAAACCATTTGTGTCCACTTTCGGGACAAGTGTTCCAGCAAGGGTCGTCTCCATAGGTCCTGACTGGTCTTGGTCATCTCTTGGAGAAGCGTTCCAGTTGGTCGGCATCAAGACTTGATACCTCTGAATCCCATCGGGCACATTCGGCATAATTGGATAAGTTATTCTCGCGATATCATAACTATTAACTATTTTTCTTTTTGGGCATGTTAACTATCATTTATAAGACTTAATTTTCCGCAATTGCAATCGAAAGTTATAAAAGCTGTTAATAAATAGGAAAATCGAGGCGTGATTATGACATACAAAACTGCACCTCAAGATAGAATGTCACCCTACGAAAGGTTAATGGCTGTCCTCTCCTGGGCGAGGACGCAAGGACGAAAGGAAGACATTGACAGACTTCCAGCCTACAATTGTATAACCACCTACACGCTAGATGGTATGAAAATCTTCGATGCATATTGGCCGGAAGCTCACAAAGACCCCGAAAAGATGGCTAACTTAGGCGCAGCACTTCATGAGCTTGCTGGCTTAGAGAACGTGGAGGTGCCATTTGAACTAACTCTTGAGGCCGAGGCACTTGGTATTGAATTAGAATTTTTTGAGGGTAAGATCAAGTGGCCTTCAGTTAAACGGTATTTCGTTAAGAGTGTAGACGATCTTAAGATCCCTGAAAGACCAGAGCAGATGAGAGAAAGAGGAAGAGTTCCCGTGGTTTGTGAAGCAATCAAAATTCTAAAGAAAAGATACGAGGGAAAAGTTCCAGTACTTGCCAATATAGACTTCCCGTTCCAAGGTATTGGCGGTTATATAGTTGATACCGCCGAATGGTACAAGATGCTTAGTAGCAAACCTGAGGAAGCTCATAAATTTATGCAAGTGCTCACACCACTGTTCACTGAGGTTGGCATTGCATACCTAGAGGCGGGTGCCGATGTACTCACCTACAGAGAGGAAGCCTCTTCACTTGCCAATATTCACCCGAAGACTTTCCGTTCAATGGTTATGCCTTATCTCAAAGATTCAATAGATCGTACGAAGAAGTACGGCCGCGTGATTCTTCATTGTTGTGGTGAGTTGTGGTCGCCGACCGTAGAGAATGTAAGCGGACTTATCGAATGCGATGCTGATGCCGTCACGGTTGAGGAGGCGACGCCGATGGATAAAGCAAGGGAGATCGCCAATAGGCTAAAGGGACCATGGTATCCGCTAGGTGGGAATTTAAGCGCTTACGAGGTTCTGCACAAGGGACCTATTGATAAAATAAGGGACAGGATCAAGAAAGTCATAGAAGACGGCTGCGATATGCCAATGGCTGGTTGCGATATCTGGCTGGAGACCCCAACTGAACACATCAAAGCGTTCGTGAATGCCGTTATCGAATTCGGAACTCCGCCTTTGTGGAAGAGGGCTTGATCAAAACCTCATAACGATCTTTGTAGATGCTATATTGAAACCCTCCCTCTATTTTTTAGTAAGTCCGTAAAAATTTATGCGCGCCTAGTCTTATGAGAAGTCAATGACAGAAAAATCATTGTTTACGCTTGCCCACATTTCCAACACAGACTCACGACGAACCACGAATTGAAAACAGATTCAAAATCCCATGGCAATCACATGCCGTCCCTATGGCTAGACTATACGGCGCTTTAAGCCGTTCAATATCTGATAAAAATGATGTCAATTCTGATCCTTGAAAGCACCCCACCTCCTCTCCAATCAAGTGACCGACTAATATTTTCGACAAGGCTACTTTGTCATAAGTTGCGTACGCTAGTATGCGATGCATAGGGCCTATCTTGATCCTACCAGTAGTTGGGCAAAAATCCAGGGGCTGATCACAAGGAACTCTACACAAGCTTCCTTTGAACATGTAACTCGTAATAATGATGCCCACATCCTCATCGTAATGTAGAATCAAGCTTTCAGGAATATCCTTTACCATGCTTTTCATAGCGTTTGATTTACTTTCAACCACCAGACCCTTGCATTCAAGCCACCTTTTAACTACCTTACCAGCCAAATTTCCGGGGATGGCTGGAACGATGTAATCTGGTACCGTAATCCCAAGTAAATGGACCAGAAATTCCACGGCGTCGTAAACAAAGAGGGTTGCAGAGCCCGCCTCTATATTTAAAGCTCTGCGGATGTGCCCTTCCTTAACTATTTCCTCCACAAATCTGCTTGCCTCACAATCCAGTTTGTTGTCAATCACCACCACTCTCGAATACATATCTTTAGCAAATGTCACTGCCTTTGCGCCGAAATGTCCACCACCTGCGACTACAATCAATTTATTCTTTAGATTCTCTAGCTTCATTTTTAGCGCATTCCTGATTTGCTACCGTGGGTTCCTAGTTTGCTTTATATCAATATATTTAAAAGTGGTTAATATAGGAATAACATAAAAATGAGGCATTATTATGGCTTGGTTAGAAGCTTTAGCAGAAGAAGAACCACCAGAACCCGAAAAGCCGCTAGGAATAATAGTGATTGGAAATCTTGAGCCTGATATGCATGTAGGTGCGAAAGAGCTTGTTAGAAGAGAACTAAAGAAGGCTGGATTTAAGACAGTTGACCTCGGTGGAGGAGTCCCAGCACAAGATTTTGCTAAGAAAGCAAAAGAGGTTAATGCGAACATCGTTGCTGTTTCAATAAATACAAACATGGCAAAAGACAATTTACCATCACTTGTATCCGCTTTAGAAGCCGAGGGGTTAAAGGACAAGATTATCTTGATGCTCGGAGGATCTGTAGTAAAGAAAGAAGACGCTGACGCAATAGGAGCCTTATACGGCAAAAATAAGACAGAAGCCGTCGAGCTCATACTGAAATGCATGGAAAAGAAATAGACTGCCATTACTGAGCAAGAAAAAGGAAACAGCCGAAAAGAGGAATTATAGATGTTCACATTCAAGGCTAAACAGAAAATTTTTGAAATCGGTGGCGTCAAAGTTGGAGGTCAGCCAGGAGAGCTTCCAACGGTTCTTATAGGCTCCATATTTTACTCTGGTCACACCAAAATAGAATTAGACGAAGAGAAAGGAACCTTTAACAAAGAAAAAGCCGAAGAACTAATTAAGAAACAGGAAACCCTTTCAGACATGACAGGCAACCCAGGCATGCTTGAGGTTGTCGGGGCTAAACCGGAACCGCTAGCAAAAGAGATTGATTACACCGCTGATGTTACCAAAATGCCGTTTTTTATAAGTTCAGACCGTCCATCAGTGCTGATGGCCGGAGCCCAACACGTGGCTGAAGTTGGATTACAAAATAGAGTTGTTTACAGCTCGATCCTTAAGGGTACGTCCGACGAAGAATTGGAGGTAGTCAAAAATTCTGGAATTAAGGCGGCCCTCCTACTAGCGAAAAACCCAATGGCAGAAACCGCGGAAGGAAAACTTCAAGTTGTCAAAGATATTCTGAAGCTGGCAGAAAAAGCGAAAATAGAAAAGCCACTAATAGACGTGGCTACGTTTGCATTCGGAATAAAAATGGGCCCAGCAGTGAGAGCCATCTACTTGATCAAGAACGAGTACGGCTATCCAGTTGGGGTGGCACCGGGTAACGTTACAACTACATTTGATTGGGGTAAAACTAAGTTAACTGGACCATTCTTAAAAGCAACCTATGGTGCATTCTGCGCAATTCCACAGCTTATGGGCGCAAACTGGCTCCTGTACGGACCACTGCAGCACGCAGAGTACATTTTTCCCTCGGTTGCTATGACTGACTCTTATATACTAACAGCGACAGCTGAGCTGGGTATAAAACCAGCTGTAGAAGGAATGCACCCTCTCTTTAACCTACTGCGCGGTTAAACACAAATTCATAGAAGCCGATTTGCCAAAAATACGTACGCAAGAGTGTTTCCTTACCTTTTTTTCTTTAAAGCAAAGCGCAAATACAATGGAATATAAGGCTCTCTTAAGCATAAGGAGTGAGATGCCGTAGCTGTTCATATGTCAACCGTTTATCATCAAAGGTGAAGTATGTGACTCAAGTGATTGTTCATCCAGGCGTATGTGGCTTCGACACCTTTTTACAAGCTGTCAGGTCTGGTGGTGTCGTAAAGCTGCAAATCGAGTCAGAATGCAAAGCTGTCAAAAAACTCGCACGGATTTTAACTGAGGTTTCGGTGGAGGATGTAATGGAACGTTTTAACAAAAATAAGGTATACAGGAGTGCAGCTAGATATATCTGTCATCCATCTTGCCCGATATTGTGCGCAATCATCAAGGTAGTCGAAGCGGAGCTGGGGCTGGCCTTGAAGAAAGATGTGACAATCAAGTTTTTATCAGACCCGAAAGTCGCTCCCAACAAAATAAAAAACAAATACTATTCTTCGAGATTCTTCCAAAATTCAAGGAGTGTTAGGTGAAGAGAATCAAAAGAGCTTTACCCAGCCTTTGAAAGAAGATTCGGCTTTACATGCGTGTACAATTAATGTTTGGTCAGTCCTTTGGCTTTCTCTTCTTTGCTGCCTGAGCTAATGCTGCTCCTAGCTTCTTGCACTCTTCTATGTTCGCTCTTCCTGGTTTTCCTCGACATACGACGCCGTCAGCAACCTTCCGTAGCATGAGATAGGCCATTAGCTTCTCTATGCTTGAAAGCGCATCCTTGCCTCCGTCGGTTTCTCCGTCACTTACGAAGGCTACTGCAGGCTTCCCCTCTAGATTTTTTAGTATTGCTCCTTCTAACATGCGATCAAAGAAATCCTTCAAGATTCCAGCCATGTACCCGAAATAGCATGGAGACCCAAAAGCAACAGCGTCCGCAGACATGAGATCGTAGGCTGTGGTATAGTCAACTCGCTTAACCCTAGCCTCTAAGCCACCACTTTTAACTCCCAGGGCAACAGCCCTCGCCATAGCTTCCGTGTTTCCCGTTCTGGAATAGTAGACGATTAAAACTTGGGACATTCTTTATTCTTCGATATTAAATATCAAAAACTGCTTATATTTATTTTTCAGATACCATAGTGGAGTAACTTTAGGTACAATAACTTTCCAACTTGATTTAGTCAAATATCGCGTGTAATTTTGTTCAAATTGGGTAAGCCCCGCATATTCGGCAGTAGGTGGCGTTATCAGCAACGTTTGAGTTGCAGTATGAACATACTTTTCGTTTCGGATCGGTCGGATGCGGGACGCCTATGACCACAGACTTCACAAGTATAAAATGTCGCACCTTTCTTCTTCACTTCTTGTACCATTTAATCACCAGTTTTTGATTGTTGACCGTTTTCAAAAATATATGGAGCCGGGGGGAGGATTTGAACCCCCGTGGAAGCGGTCTGCAGCCGCTCGCCTCAACCGCTCGGCCACCCCGGCGGTTCTAACTATGATAACGGCGTTATAATTAACTTTATGGTAGCTCATATACATTTTATAGGGATTTCACAAAAACAATTGTCCCTTCAAAAACGAGTTAAGGTGTTTAGCCTCCACCTATAGCGACGAGAATTCCGATTACATCTCCTTCCTTTAACCGAGTTTCCAGCCGATCCTTTCGGACGCTTTTTCCGTTTACATAGAGGTTCAAAAGGGCTGTGGGGTTGCCTTCAGAATCGTAAAATCTTTTCTTGAAACTTTCTCCATATTTTTCTGCTACTTTTTCAAGCGCTTCTTTTACTGTTGAAGCTGAAACATCGATTTCTTTTCGTCCCTTTGAACCTGCGATTATGGATGCAACCTTAACTTTTACTTTCACCAACTGGGATCCCTTTATATGCTCAAAATTTCATCAAGCCTAGTAAATTAATAATTTTATGGTTTTATGGCGGAATGGTTGGTGCTCTATCAGCTCTAAGTTGAAACTTTTTTAAATGGGGATTAGCATATAAACATAACGCCGTTATATCATGTGGCTAGGTATCCCTTATAAGAGAAAGTTATCGCGTGTAATGATGGGAGCCAATATGCGAATGCTCTTCATTCATTGTGATTACTTTTCTTATCTCACAACTCAGCCAACGAAAACAGCTGAGAGAATTGCCAGTGGATGTAAACGTTGCGCCTTCAAGGACGCCCTGGTGATATTTTTAACCGCTGAAAAATATGATGAAGCGGACCCCGACAAAGTGGTCGAGAAGGGTGTTCAGGAAGTCACCAATGTCTCAAAGCAAGTTGGTGCAAAAGATATAGTCTTATTTCCTTTCGTGCATCTTTCAGAGCAGGTTGGGAATTCACGAATCGCCTTACAAATTCTATCCAACTTGGAAAAGAAACTTAAGCTCCTAAATTATTCTGTAGATAGAGCACCTTTCGGCTGGGAGAAAGTCTTCTCGTTAACTTCGAAAGGACACCCGTTAGCGGAATCGTCTAGAACTATACGCCCTTAAAGAAATAGCAACAAAATGGAATCTACGATTTTTTAAAGATAACACACAATTTTTCCACATGGTCCTCCGAATAATCGATTTTGAGATTTCGGTCTTTCGCAAAATAAAGAAGATTTTTGGCTAAATAGACTGGAACACCTTGGATGACTTGAAATGGCTTCTCACCGTGAGAATCTGAACTCTCAGCCACTTGTGGCGTAACCCAGAATGAGGCTTCGATTGCGCATAGGTTAAGAAACAAGGCTGGTTTTCTAAGCTTTCTTTCCGCAGCTAACTTTTTGATTTGATTAAGCGCTTTCTTGGTAATTTCTACTTTCATGATTTTGATCTTTCCTTTAGATTTTCGTATTGTTTGTTTAATCACATTAGTTTTACAGATGTATGCGTATACTTTTTAATGGCCTACGCACTGCGGCCTCGTGCCAGTTAAAATTAGTTTATCACTATTTGGGCGGGTACTTCATTAAGCGTTTTTTAGGTGGTTTTGGTTTGTGAGCTCGCTCAATGTCTTTCGTAGCAGTCACAACCATTTGTTATCACCAAAACCTTGATTGAGTGCTAGGAGGATAAAAGATTGACAGGTGATATTGAAGTTTGGAGGCATTGCGATCGTGCCCTGTTTTCTTGTAGCTGCTAAGAGGCTCGGACTGAAAATGCCGGACGACCCTAGGTTTCAGAAGTGGTTTGAGCAACAGCTTCGTGAAAATCTAAACGTCAACACCCACGAAGAGTTAGAGCGGATGCTGGAATATCTACTGGAGAATAACCCATCCTATATTTCTGTTTTGATGAGTAAACTATTATACGAGTGGAAAAGGCGTAAAATTAGGGAAACAACGTACACGGTATAAAGCGCAATTCAAATGTATATTCCTGTCCAAAGTGTGCAAGTAAAAATTATCTATTAAGCAAGACTTCTAAGGTCAAGAATGGAGTCAAAACACACTTGAAACAAATAAGTGAGTTTATAGTCCGAATGCGACTTTCTATGAGGAAGTTAGGGCGTGTTTTGTTTTTGTGTGGAGTTGTCGGAGCGATTTGCATCATAGTGGGTGGGTATTTTGAGTTGGAGATGATCGCAGCGATCGGTTATCCATTGTTCTTATGCCTGTTTCCGGCATTAGCCATTTTGGGAGGAGAATCGTAATTTAAACGAATCCATGCGAAATTGAGCTTGCATAAATACTTTAGAATTTGTTTATTTCTTCAACTCTTCTTGAACGCGGTTAAGTTCACTTTCGAGGAAAGCCTTGTACTTCATGAGGAACTCTACCCGTTTCTCATTAGACAATTTCGTAATCTCTTCCTGTAACTTTGAGATGCCCGATATTAGTTCGGTTAGCATGTCCTCCGCGATGAATTTGCCCGCGGTGAAGATTTGGTAACCCAATGTTTTTACAGCGTCCACCTTTTTCTTAATTTCTTGTTCCATTTTGATGAATTGGTTTAACGCTTCTTCACCATTTGGCGTGACCTTAAATTTGCCCCCTTCGCCCTCTTCTATGAAGCCTTGTTTTTGCAGTCGTCCAAGTAGCGGGTATACTAACCCTGGCGATGGCTTCCATACTCCTGCGCTGCGTTTTTCCACTTCATCCATAATTTCTTTGCCGGTCATCGGTTTTTCTTTGAGAAGGTGTAAAACGTAGTATTTTGAAAATCCACGTGGGACTACGCTTTCTTTTCTTGCTTCCATTATTGTTTCACTTCCCATAACTTATATCATTAGTGATATTACTAGTGATACATATATTTAAACATGTACCCAAAATCAACGAAACTAAAAGATAGAATGATAAGCCACTTCTAGGTCAATAGTAATTGGATGACGACTATGACGTCTCATGAGTTACGATGACAGGTGATTTAAAGGCATTTGGCTGAGTCGTCATCCTTAAAACGTGTTCAATGTTTAGTCCAATAATTTAAAAAGCAACTATTGCAGACGCATGATAGCGATGGATTTTGGTGGTTCTCACTCGCAGATCCGGTCTCCATAAGTTACCGTCAACCTTGCAAGAAATTCATTTATCCTTTCGCCCAAATCGAGAAGACTTACAAATTCTCCTCCGGCGTTGCCCAAACCTAAAAACGGTTTACCTTGCTGGCTATAAAGTGAAAACCATTCTCCATAGCACAATTAAGATTTTGGAAAATTCAGGAATTAAAGTGGAAGTAGAAGAGGTTCGAGGCAGACCGATTGAGTATCCGCGAGAGCGAGTGGAAAAAACAATCGAGTTGCGAAACATGGGAATGAGTATTCGTGCTATCGCCGCGGAACTTCATGTTCCTCGGTCAGTAGTCCATTACTGGATAACTGAAGCTGCAAAAACAAAAACTCGAGAGGAGTTAATCAAGTGAAATGGAGAAACATTTAACTTCTAGCGGTTTGGATGGCATATACAAAACTCAATAGGTGATCTGGTTGTCTGAGAAGAAAGAGCCAATGGGCGTTGTCTTTGAATGTATGAGTTGTAAAGCTCATATTAGTTCAGAACAATTAGCGACGACCCCGGAGGTTAAATGCCCAAACTGTGGATACCGAGTTCTCAAAAAGGTTCGCCCACCCGTTGTCAAGAGTATTAAGGGCAGATAATTAACTTTAGTCGGCGATTAAACCGTAATGACATGTAAAGTTTGAAGAGTTTTTAATTTTGTTTATTTAGGACAGAAAACAAATATCTGGCTAAATGAACTTCTCCTGAATAAAATGATTTTAAATGTAGATGTTCAGATAATCACTCGCAAAAGTTGGGAAAGCTAATGGCTAAAATAACAAAAGAGGAACTCTTGGCGAAGGCATACAAACCTGCCGAGTTGGCTTTAAAGTATCATCCCTTCTATCGAGGCAAAATAGAAGTTACCCTTAAAGCTCCTGTCAGAACCTTTGATGACTTCGCTATATGGTATACACCGGGAGTAGCTGATCCTTGTAAGGTGATACAAAGAGACAAAGAGGCGGCATATGAACATACCAATAAATGGAATACTGTGGCAGTTGTCACTGATGGGACACGAGTGCTAGGCTTAGGTAACATAGGACCTGAAGCTGGCTTACCGGTGATGGAGGGTAAGGCTTTACTCTTCAAATACTTGGGTGGTGTAGATGCATTCCCAATATGTCTGGCGACTACAAATCCAGAGGAAATAATTACAGCTGTCAAATGGATTCAGCCAGCCTTCGGCGGTATCAACCTAGAGGACATTGAACATCCCAAGTGTTTTTACATTCTAGATAGACTGCGGAAAGAGGCGGAGATTCCAGTATGGCATGACGACCAACAAGGTACAGCTACGATTACTTTGGCAGGAACGATAAATGCGTTAAAGGTTGTAGGCAAAAAATTGGATCAAGTTCAAGTGGCAATGATAGGCGCGGGAGCTGCTAATATCTGCATCGCCAGGGTTCTAATAGCTGCAGGAATTAATCCGGAAACTATGATTATGGTTGACAGTAAAGGGATCCTACATCAAGGCAGGATAGATGTAAAAGAGAAATATCCAGAAAAATGGGAAATGTGCTTAAAAACAAACAAGGAAGGACGAACGGGTGACATAGCAGCGGCGATGAAAGGCGCTGACATTACGATTGCAATGTCAAAGCCAGGCCCGGGTACACTGAAGCCAGAATGGGTAAGAGGTATGGCTGATAATGCGATAGTTTTTGCTTGTGCCAACCCAATTCCTGAGATATGGCCGTGGGAAGCCAAGGAAGCTGGCGCCAGAATTGTAGCTACAGGTCGCTCAGATTTTCCGAATCAAATCAATAACTCACTCGGGTTTCCAGGAATATTTCGAGGTACGCTGGATGTCAGAGCTAAGACTATAACTGATGAGATGTGTATTGCTGCTGCGTTTGAACTGGCGAAGTTAGCTGAGGAAAAAGGGTTACGGGAGGATTATATAGTTCCAACAATGGATGATTGGGAAGTCTATCCAAGAGAAGCTGTGGCTGTTGGTTTGAAGGCTATAGAACAAGGTATAGCCAGAAGGAAACAAAGCAGGCAAGAATTATATGATGTAGCAGTTGCCACTATACGCCGAGCGAGGGCGATGACAAGTTGTCTGATGGAACAGGGCTTTATTCAGCCCCCACCGCTATAGTTGTGTGAACTTTCCAATAAAATAAAAGAAAACTTGCCTCTAGTGATAAGTGAGAAGTCAGGGGACGATTCCCAATTTTCTGTAGATTATTGGCTTTTTTTGCTCAACCTTCTTGGCTACTTGTTCGTAGAGGTTGTTACCATAGGAATCAATTGTAACGACTAGTGGTCCAAATTTTTCAACTTCTAGCATCCACAAAGCCTCTGGCACTCCTAGATCCAACCATTTAACACCCTTAACTTTCTTCACTAACTTTGCTGCAAGGACTGCAGCACCCCCGGTGAATTCGCAGTATATTGCTCCAAACTTTTTCATTGCTTCCGCGGTCCTTGCACCCATACCGCCTTTCCCAACTATAATCCTCGTCTTAAACGCTTCAATGAACTCCGCTTGGAAGGGCTCAATACGCGAGCTTGTAGTTGGACCAGCTGCAATAACTTCCCATCCCCTATTTTTCTTTCGAACAAGAGGACCGCAATGGAAGATTACCATGCCTTCCAAGTCTAACGGGAGTGATTTGCCTTGATTATGAAGGTTAACCGCACGTTGATGCGCTTGATCCCGAGCTGTTAGGATAGTGCCCGTAATGTAAACGGTGTCGCCGACACGAAGGTTTCTAACCACTTCCTCGGAGATTGGGGTCTCAAGTTTATGCGTGGTCATATCGACTTTCCTCAGATAGGTTTCTTGTGTGAGAGAAACTCAACCCTTCCATCTCGAAAAATTCTAGCCGTCGCACGTCTTGCCGCCCAGCATTGAATGTTAACACCAACCGGCAAACTGGCGGTATGGCAATGCGCGTATTCTACATTAACGCCTAACGCCGTAGTCCGCCCACCAAGACCCATCGGTCCAATACCTGTCAAATTTATTGCCTCTAACAAATCCTTTTCAAGTTGAGCGATCACAGGCTCTGGATCATGCCTATTAAGCGGTCTAAGCAACGCTCGCTTCGCGAGCTTTAGAGCTAAGTCACATGTCCCACCGATACCGACACCGACAATGTTTGGAGGGCATGATTTACCACCAGCGCGAATTACCACATCTAAAACAAATTTTTTGATACCAATTAGCCCTTCTCCCGGCTTGATCATTGAAAGAGCGCTCATGTTCTCTGAACCAGCACCTTTGGGAAAAGCAGTGATTTCCAAGTGGTCACCCCGAATATGGTTCCAGTTTATGTAAGGGATCTCTATACCAGTATTGTCCCCTGTGTTTTTTCTTGTAATGGGATGAACTGCGTTTGGCCGTAAGGGGATACTAGTTGTTCCATTTTTCGTCGCTCGTGTAAGAGCCTCAGAAATTCCCGCTACAGACCCAAACCTATCGCCAACATCCAAGTAGAAAATTATGAGCCCAGTGTCTTGGCAAATTGGCCTTTTTAACTGCTCTGCGAGGCTGATATTATTCATGATTGCTTTCATCTCCATTTTTCCAATTTCAGTGGTCTCCAGTTGGGATGCTTTTCTTAGAGCACGCTTAACATCTGCTGGTAACTCGATAACGGCGAGGCGTAGGAGGTCAAGAGCAGTTTTCTCGATCAGTTTGTTTAGGTTCAACTATTCATTTCCTCCACATCCAATTACGTCCATAAAGTAGGTTTTGAAAACTCATCGTTATAATTGACTTCAACACTCTTGAGTAAGAAATTAACTATGCAATAAGATTCCGATTTCACCCAACTGAAACTAGTTCTAAACATAATTAAAGGCTAAGCTTTAGTTTAATCTTCTCTAAAGCCTGCATAACTCGAAATTCTGACTTTAAGACACCTAAACCTATGGAAATGCCAATTAACGCTCCAACGAGGACATCACTTGGCCAGTGTACTCCCACGTAGATTCGGCTGATCGAAATCATTGTCGCTAAACCAAGCAAAGGATATCTCCAACGAGAAAATTTTCGTCCCAGTATAATTGCCCCAATAAAGCTACGACATGCATGCCCACTTGGAAAACTCGGTTCTCCAGGTAATCTTAATCCTGCGGGAAGCAACCGAGCACCGGAAACAATTAAGTAGGGAGATGATCTCAGCGCAAGATACTTGATTAGGAAAACAGCAATATCGCCGATTATTAGACTAATTAAAAGTGGAATAGCAACCCCGGATCCCTTCCAACGCCATAAAATCAACGAGATTAGATACCAGAGAAATAGTTCACCCATATACGTAACAGCGATCATTACAGGATCAAGCGCTGAGTTCGCCCAATTCTGGTTAATTAGATTAAACAACCAAATGTCTAATTCGTTTAAGTTCGGCAACATTAGATGCCATCCATGTTTTGATTCTTATACTGTTAGTTAGTTGGTTTTATCAAATCGACCTCTCCAGATTAAGAAAAGGCATGTTACCAGCGCTAGAAGTGGAAATGCAAACCGATAGAGGTAGAGTTGTTCGAAAAACTGACTATGGAAGATCATGGCCCACGCAGGAAATATCTGGACATGATAAGCTGTCGGAATAAATCTTGCCAATTCCCAAACGTCTGTAAGCGGGAAAAGAAGCGCCAATAATAAGATTCTCCGATCTCGCACAGCGTAGCGTGCAATGAGCGGCGTAATAAGCACATAGTAAGTTGTACGTAGGTCAGGGTAGGTGAGGAGAAAGACCGCCAACGTTATTGTACAAGCTTTCCAGATGTCTAGGCCTTCTTTTGAGAAAACTATGTAACCAAACATCAAAGCCATGGCTACGATGGCTATGATGACGTAAACAAAGTCTGGAAGGGGCACTATGGCGTTTACAAGCAAGCTATAACTAGCAGTTCTTCGCTCCGCGTAAGGTGAAACCTCAAATACGAACCTAGAAAAAGGCTCAAGACTCAACGCTCCTACATTAACGTAGAAAGGCAGCCATATAAAAACGGGAATAAGAGTTGAAAGCAGAAAGAACTTAATTCTCTCCAAAAAAGTGCGACATGACTTGAGAAATGCTGGAATAAAAAGAAATGAGAAGCCTTTAACAGCAATTCCAATTCCGTTAAATGTAGCAGACAAGGATCTTCGTCTTCTTAACATAAAATAGAGGGGAAGCATAAGGAAGAAGGCAACCACGGGTTCGTCTTGCCCTCTTACTGTAGCCGAAATATAGGTTATTGGATTTAGAGCATAAAATAAAGCACATTTGTAAGCTAGATTTGCGTCATCTAAAGTTTTAACCGTATAATAGAGAAGAAGTGCGTTGAGAACGTTGAAGAATACGAAAAAGGCTTCATAAACAGTGCCATCATACCAGCCTCCAAGCATGTACGGAAATAATAGCACGTAACTGATTAAGGGAGGCACAGGCGTGTACACTCGTTCGTAAAAAATTTTTCTTTTAAGGATGGCTTCTGCGCGAGCACGGTAACGTGGTAAATCAGGTCCGTGGAAGCCCGGAGATGGTAGGGGGAAATTCAAAAAATCGTAGATTAAAAAAGGAATTTGTATAATACAGGAGATGGCGATTATCAAAAGGACTTTCCTGTCGATCTTTTGAGTGAATGCAAAAAGCTTCATGGAGTGTCACGCAGCAAAATTCGTAGTGAATATGGATTTTCTAAACCGCAAGACATAGAGTAATTTTAAAATTGCTTTAAACGTTTCCCAGGGCGTTTTAAGTGGATGTATATAAGATCTCCCGGTATGACGGGGATAATGTTTCACAGGCATTTCAGTTATGACGTAATTGAATTTTTTTGCTACAACTAGGGCTATTCGGTGGTAGGCTCGGGGGTTAATTCCCAGCGTCTTGATGAACTTAGGACTAAAGATCCTGAGAGCTACTTCTTTATTGAAAGCTTTTAGACCAGAATTATGGTCCCGAAGACCCGTTTTAAAAAATAGTCTCAGCAACCAATTATACGTCCCTGAAAGTATAATTCGATACCTTGGATCACATCGGATCATTCTCCAACCGTTAACAACGTCTTGCCCAAGCTTTAGGAGTTCTAAGATTTGGGGAATATCCTGAGGATCATATTGCCCATCAGACTCAAACAAGAAGACATATTTACCTTGAGCGTTTTGAATCCCCGTACTCATTGCCAGAGTTTTGCCTAAATTTTGCTTGTGATGAAAAACTTTAACGTTTAGATGCTGACTCGCTATCAATTCACAGACTTTGTCTGTTCCATCGGTGCTTCCGTCATCTACTATAATAATCTCAGCTTGAACACCAGAACTGGCGAGTACCTTAGTGATGTTCTTTACTAAATTGGGAAGATTTTCGGATTCATTATAGGCAGGAGAAATTATTGAAATTGTTACAGCGTTTGACACCGCGTTTCCACTCGCATCTCCATGATGATAATTTAATGTCACTGGAATCCTTCATGGTAGCATATATAGCTTGAAATATTTACGGTTCTGGTAACGCTGAGTATGCAACAATATTCATTTGCAAAAATTTAAATAAAAGATGCGAATCAACAAGGTGACCATAGCAGGGGAGCCGTAATGGGTCATAGCTTTACTATCTTGTCTTACGTTCTCCTACAGAACATTATTATTCTATTGTAAGGGCTTAGCCGAACTGGCGACCCCAAGGTTTCCCCAGTAGTCAAGTAATATTTTGTGCGGGTTGCTTGGAGGCAGCAGAAGGAATGAGTGTCAAAACTAGACCAAATGGCACGGACGATTCGGTCCACATGACGGTACGCGAGGTATTCAACGTTGGATAAGATGACTGGTGCACAAATCCTTCTAGAGGCTCTGAAAAAAGAGAGAGTCAGCGTCATCTTTGGATTACCAGGCGGCGCCATACTTCCCGTGTTCGATGTGCTGTATGATTCGGATATACGGTTCGTTCTAGTGAGACATGAACAATGCGCGGCGCACATGGCAGAGGGCTACGCGAAAGCAAGCGGCCGAGTAGGGGTTTGTATGGCAACTTCTGGACCGGGCGCAACCAATCTCGTTACAGGGATCACTGACGCATACATGGACTCTGTTCCAATCGTTGCGTTCACGGGTCAAGTTCCGAGGGCGATGATTGGAAAAGATGGGTTCCAAGAGGCAGATATCATAGGAATTACGGCACCTATAACTAAGTACAACGTGCAAATAAGATCCGCAAGCGAAATCCCTCGCGAAGTCAAGAAGGCATTTTTCCTAGCATCCACAGGAAGAACTGGCCCAGTTCTGATAGATTTGCCTAAGGACACCCAAACCGAAATCACAGTACCCGAGTTTCCAGAAAAAATAAGTGTACGGGGATATCGCCCGGATCACGAACCACATCCGGTGCAGGTTAAAAAAGCCGCGGAACTCCTGCTCACCGGGGAGAAGCCTCTAATCCTCGCTGGAGGAGGAGTAATTTCCTCAAATGCCTCCCCAGAACTAGTAACAGTTGCCGAACACTTGGTTGCCCCGGTAACAACTTCGCTCATGGGAAAAGGGTCGATCCCTGAGAACCATCCACTCTCGCTGGGCGTACTAGGAATGCATGGAACACGCGAAGCAAACAAGCTAATTTCAGAAACCGACTTACTTCTCGCAGTAGGTCTACGCTTCTCAGATAGAACAGCTGGAAAGTTTGATGAGTTCGCATGCGATTGTAAAATTATCCACATTGATATTGACGCAGCTGAGATAGGAAAAAACATAGCGGCAGACATTCCCTTAGTAACCGATGCAAAACGGGGACTAAAGGCTCTTCACAAATCGTTAACCGAGCTCTCTAGCAAAAAGGATAACACCACATGGATGAAACGAGTACAAGAACTCAGAGACCAGTTTCGTAGTGAAGGCGAGGTTAAAGATTCGAATCTCAAACCGCCAAAACTCATGAAGGAACTAAGAAGCCTACTCTCGCCGGACACAATCGTAACGACAGAAGTTGGACAAAATCAGATGTGGGCTTCACTGTTCTTCAAGGTTTACAAGCCTAGGACATTCCTTACTTCAGGCGGATTGGGCACGATGGGATTCGGATTCCCAGCCGCGATAGGGGCTAAGATGGCGGTGCCAAATGTGCCGGTTGTGGACATAGCGGGTGATGGAAGCTTCATCATGACGGAACAGGAGTTAGCATGTTCGGTTACAGAGGGGATACCTGTTGTTGTATTAGTTCTCGACAACAGAATGTTAGGGATGGTTGCTCAGTGGCAGCGGCTTTTCTACCAGCGCCGATATTCCGGTGTGGAGTTAGGTAACGTGCCAGACTTCGTGAAGCTCGCAGAAGCCTACGGCGCCCAGGGAATGAGAGTCCAATCCTATGAAGAGTTTAGAAAAGCAGTCAGTGAAGCTATCAAATCCGAAGTCACCACAGTAATCGACGTACCGATTTCCCCAGAGGAAAACGTGTTCCCTATGGTTCCAGCTGGAAAGGGTTTGAAAGAAACGCTCACGGGGGAGTAGAAGTTGGCAAATCAAACATGGATAATTGCGGCCTTAGTGGAACATAAACCAGGCGTTCTTTACAAGGTATCAAACATGTTTAGACGGAGGAGCTTTAACATCGAAAGCATCTCAGTTGGCCCAACAGAGCAAGGAATGGCTCGAATGACCATCACCGTAACCGGAGACGAGAGCACAGTAGAACAACTGGTAAAGCAGATGGCTAAACTAGTCGACATCATCAAAGTTAGCACACTAGAATCCGGAAATAGCGTAATCAGAGAACTTGCGCTGGTCAAAGTGCATATTCCGAATACAACCGCCAGATCAGATGTTATTCAATACGCAAACATCTTTCGCGGACGTGTAGTGGACGTCTCGCCTGAATCCTTGATTATCGAAGTCACCGGAACATCAGACAAAATCAATGCATTCATTGAATTGATGAGAAGTTTCGGTGTCATGGAGTTGGCCAGAACAGGAATTACCGCGCTAATACGCGGTCCAAAAATGATTAAAGTAAAATGATGGAGGTGTTGAGATGGTAAGAGTCTACTATGATCCAGATGCCGATCTAAGCGTCCTCAAAGAAAGAGTGATTGCCATAGTCGGCTATGGAAGCCAGGGGCGGGCACAGGCCCTAAATATGCGGGATTCTGGACTGGACGTAATTGTTGGTCTTCGTCCAGATGGAAATTCTTGGGAAAGAGCCAAGGCTGATGGATTAAAGGTATTTCCTGTAGATGAAGCAGCCAAAAGAGGAAATATAATTCATATTTTGATCCCGGACATGCTACAGCCAACAGTATATCAACAATACATTAAGCCAGCATTGAGCAAGGGAAAAACCCTTGGATTTGCACATGGCTTCAACATACGCTTCAAGCAAATTGTGCCACCGAAGGCTATTGACACCATCATGGTAGCCCCGAAAGCTCCAGGTCCCAAAGTTCGCGAACTCTTCGTGAACGGTTTTGGCACCCCAGCACTTATTGCGGTGCATCAAAACAATTCAGGGAAAGCAAAGGAAACCGCACTGGCAATGGCGAAAGCCTTGGGGTGTACAAGAGCTGGAGTAATTGAAACCAATTTCAAAGATGAAACCGAAAGCGATTTAATCGGGGAGCAAACGGTTCTCTGCGGTGGATTGGTTTACCTAATCGAAAATGGTTTTGAAACCTTAGTAGAAGCCGGATACCCACCAGAATTAGCGTATTTTGAAGCGTGCAACGAAGCAAAACTCATTATGGACT
>Ga0315306_10000088_pt1 | contig 41681 bp, 44 predicted proteins | sample TDP1_MG_FD_203803 | JGI IMG/M metagenome (GOLD analysis project Ga0315306, IMG submission 203803) | Freshwater sediment microbial communities from Lake Towuti, South Sulawesi, Indonesia - TDP1 | ecosystem: Environmental > Aquatic > Freshwater > Lake > Sediment | place: Indonesia: South Sulawesi... | reverse complement strand
ACGTATTCTTTTACTATGGTCCCGGAGAAAAGATGTCCACCATAGGCGTTGCCTGTGTGATCCGCGACTACAACGTGAATGTGGGGCATAAGGCCATCTTCTTGTATTCCAATGGTGCCGCTTCCTGAAACAACTTCTAAGCCTGTTGGAGTTATTATTTTGTTTACATGAAAAACTCCTTTGTCGGTAGCAAAATAACCGATGCAGGCCTTCGTTACGGTTCCAACCATAGCAGACACAACTGCTGGATAAATTTTCTCTTTGTAGATCCTAGCTTTGAGGCAGTTGTAAAGGTCTCCGCCAGCATCTACTCTCCATGGGATAATTTCATCAAGTTTACAGTGGCCGAAGTCAATGTACTTAAGGTAGTCATCCACTTTCTTTTTGACGACTTTGCAAGAATAGTAATGAGCTACTTGTTTTCCTTTTCCTAAGATTTTTTGTTCTTCCTCCATCTGCTCGAGTTCTTTAATTTCCTTAACCAAGTTACTCACCTCCCTTAAGCTAGGGAATAAACTCAAGCAATATTGACCTAATATTTAACACGTATCTGCTCTACTTAGTGCAATACACATTTCTACTTATTCAAACAGTTATATTTCGAAACAAAATAATAACTGCGGAGAAGAAGACGATTAGCTCGTTTTAGTTCACGTGACATACCAAGGGCGTTCTTTATCGTAAAGAAATTTCTGGACCAACAATTCAGCAAAGCGTCGAGCTTTCTCGTCGTCCATTAAGGATCAACCCATAGCAGGTATTTAGGTAAATTATACGATATTATAATATATAAATGTAAATAGTTGTATTTAATATAAAACATTAATATATTAATTTTGAGGAAAAAATTTCTCCGCCATGCTACGCGAAAGTCCTAATTAGAAGTTAACAGTGATTCAATTAAGTTCATTCTCTAAAGGGTATTCATATGGACTCGTGGATCGAGGCATTTTGGATAACATTGGTTTTCGTCACTCTTGCCGAGGTTGGAGATAAGACACAATTGATGGCTATGTCCCTTTCAGCGAGGTATAGAGACGCTTTTACGGTTTTGATAGGTGCGGTTTCAGCTGCGGTTTTTTGGGTTGCCATTGAGGTGGCAGTTGGGTCATTTTTAGCGGCTGTCCTTCCACTTGATCTCATTTCAAGAGTTGCTGGAATTATTTTCATAATTTTTGGTATCCTAACATTACGAGGAAAGGTGTAAAGCGAAGTTGTTTATACGATTAAAAATATTCTTTAGAACTTTTTGTTTAATCATGATTGCCGAAGTAGGGGATAAGACACAATTTGCAATCGTCGGATTGGCAGCAAAGATGCAGGCACCTCTTGCAACATTACTTGGGGCAACGCTCGGTTTTGCAATTGTAGATGCCCTAGGAATTTACTTAAGTGAAAGACTAGCGCGAATAATATCTGAGAAAAATGTGAAACGAATTGCAGGAATCTTTTTCATTATTGTCGGTGCACTAACTTTTTTAGACCTAATTTAAGTCTGCAGAAATATTTCTCAATTAGAACTATGGCGAGGTTCAGGGCCATACCCCAAGCGTTTTTATCGCATCTGCAACTCTGCTAACTGCTAAAACGTAGGCAGCGGAACTCATGTCAATGCCGTACTCCCGCGAAACTTTTAGGACATCTTCAAAGGCTCTAACCATTTTTTGTTCGAGTTTGTGGTCAACCTCTTCTTTTGACCAGTGTTCACGGTTGAGGTTTTGTGTCCACTCAAAGTAGCTACAAGTTACGCCTCCTGCGTTGGCTAAAATGTCTGGAATTACGAGTATTCCTTTTTTGCCTTTTTTGTAGAGTATTTCACCTACTTCGGGTGTTGTCGGGCCGTTCGCTGCCTCTGCAATAATTTTTGCTTTAATCTTTGCCGCGTTTGTACGAGTAATTACGTTTTCAAGGGCTGCTGGAACAAGGATGTCACATTCTAGCTCAAGCAACTCTTCGTTGGTTATGTTTTTGCAGCCCTCAAATTTGATCACTGAACCAGTTTTTTTCTTGTGTTCGAGAATCTTTATCGGGTCGATGCCATTGGGGTTGTATGTCCCTCCTTTAGAATCACTCACAGCAATAATTTTGCACCCCATTTCATGAAGGAAGATTGCAGCATTTGATCCAGCATTGCCGTATCCCTGAATGGCTGCAGTTGAGCCCTTCAACTTCAGCCCTATATGCCTTGCAGCTTCTCTTACGCAAAATATCAACCCGCGGGACGTGGCTGTTTCGCGTCCTTCAGAGCCGCCAATGTTAATTGGTTTACCAGTAACAATCTCGGGAGTTCTGACTCCTCGAATTTGGCTGTAAGTATCCATAATCCAAGCCATTGTCTGTGGATTTGTGTAAACATCTGGGGCGGGTATGTCTTTGTGTGGACCTATAATGTCATAGATCATTGCTGTATATCTTCTGGTTAGCCTCTCCAGTTCACCTTGAGACATTTCTTTGGGGTTACATGCAACGCCTCCCTTAGCACCTCCATAAGGAATATCCACAACGGCACATTTCATTGTCATCCATACAGCCAGCGCTCTCACTTCATTCAGGGTCACGTCGGGATGGTATCGAATTCCTCCCTTATAGGGACCTTTTGCATCGCAATGCTGAACTCTATATCCAGTAAAAACTTTTAGACATCCATCATCCATTTTCACGGGAACAGCAACAATCAACTCCCTCTTAGGTTTTTTAAGAAATTCAAGAATATTTGGATCCAAGTTTATCCTTTTTGCAGCACTCTCTATTTGCTGTACTGCGATATCAAATGGGTTAATTCTTGCTTCAACCATGGTTTCATTACTTCCTTTACAAAATTGAATAGCGTTAACGGGTTATGGAGAAAGACTCCATATATAAAATTCGCTACCTGAAAAGTTGACAGAACTGGAAACGCAAACCTTTATATTCGGTCGATAAAAATTCATAACACTAACTGAGGCCCCTCAAATGAGTGATTCAGCAATCTCACGTGCTTCCTTCGCTTACGAGTTTTTCTTTTATTATGACTACTTCTGAGAGGGGCTAGATAGCAACCATAAAATTCTCGTTTAATTCTGTTTGCTGTCTGCCCGTTTGGAGGATAGAGGTAATGATAAAAAAGAATAGAAACAATCCAAAACGGATCGTCGCTAAATTCGGAGGTAGTAGCTTAGCGGATGGAGAAAGCATCTTAAAAGCCGTTAAAGCTGTTGCAAAAGCGGTTCAAAAAGGAAACCAGGTTGTTGTAGTGGTTTCGGCAATGGGCAAAACAACTGATGCTCTTATCGGAATAATTAATCAATCTTCTGGGGGTAAAGTATCTCCAAATCTTCTTGACGATATCTTATCAATGGGTGAACGAACTAGTGCAAGACTTTTTGCGGCAGCATTGAAAGCGCAAGGTGTTGAAACAAGATGCTTCGACCCCGCTGATGCAGATTGGCCAATCATAACAGATAGTTCTTTCACAAATGCTTGGCCAAAACTTGATGAATGCCTTCCTCGTGTACGCCGCCATATATTGCCCTTGTTAGGGAAGGGAATTACTCCAGTTGTAGCCGGGTTTCTTGGTAAAACAAGAAACGGACAGATAACAACGCTTGGTAGAGGAGGAAGCGATACAACGGCATTTATTATCGGCAGAGCCATTCAGGCAGACGAGGTCGTACTCGTAACAGATGTTGACGGCATACTTTCAGGTGACCCGAAAATCGTTCATCAACCTAAACGTATAAATCAAATAACCGTTGATTCGTTGGCAGGATTGGCTGATTCAGGTACTAAGTTTATCCATTTCAAAGCTTTGAAATACAAGGATGACTCCTTTGACGTTCGAGTAATAAATCATCAGCCTGGAAAACTTGATTGCGAAGGGACCGTAATCGTTGGATCTCTATCTTCTGAGCTAAATGTTTCTCTTGCTCATAATGAACCAGTCATGATGATAACAATTGTGGGCGAACACGTTTCTGAAACCCCGGAGATTATTCAAGATATAGCCGGTATCGCTAAACAATTTTCAAAACCAATACTCGGCTCATCTTCCAACTACAATTCTATTGTACTTTATATGCCTCAGAAATCGCCGAAGCAACTTATCGAAGCTTTACATTCGATTATTTTAAAGTATAAGGAAACTTTTGCTATTGCTATCCGAGAGAACTTGGCACTTCTTAAGATTAAGGGCGTCGGGCTAGAAGAAAAACCTGGTTTAATTGGAAGGATAGCAGAGCCTCTCCGAGCAAATCATCTCAATATTTTTGGAATTTTCACAATCACCTCAAGTGTATTGGTTTTAGTGGATTGGAATGATGAGAAAAAAGCCATAGATCTTGTGAGAAAGTCATTGGAGGATAAAGTTCGCGGTAAGGAGGTGTAATAGAAAATGAATTCTGGAAAAAAGAAGCGAATGCAGAGAATTTTCCGCAGAGATGGTCGAACCGTAATAGTGCCAATGGATCACGGCATAAGCAGTGGACCTATCGCGGGTCTAGTTGACATGCAAGACATAATTAATAAGCTACTGCGGGGTGGAGTGGATGCTGTAATATTACATAAGGGCATCGCTTCTCGTGTTGATACTAGAAATGCAGGATTGATCGTACACTTGTCTGGAAGCACAAAATACGGCCCAGATCCAAATTGGAAGGTTCAAGTTTGTTCGATTGTGGAGGCACTGAGAATCGGAGCTGATGCAGTTTCTGTGCACATAAATATGGGTGCTGCGCACGAACCTGAAATGCTTCAAAAGTTAGGTCAGGTTGCAGATCAATGCAAAGAAGTGGGATTACCTTTATTGGCAATGATGTATCCTCGCGGACCAACAGTCAAAAGTGAGCATGACCCTGAAGCTGTAGCGCATGCAGCCAGACTAGCTGCAGAACTTGGAGCAGACATCGTGAAGACTAACTACACAGGTAGTGTCGAAACGTTTAGAAATGTAGTCAAAGGATGCCCAGTTCCTGTAATCATTGCAGGGGGACCCAAAGCTAATACGGACCAAGAGGTCCTCGAAATGGTTTATAACTCCATTAAAGCCGGAGGGACAGGGGTTTCCATAGGTAGGAATGTATTTCAGAACAAGGACCCAACAGGCATGGCGAAAGCTCTTGGCATGATTATCCACAGAAATGCCACAGTGGAAGAAGCTTTGAAAGCAATAGGTGGAACCTCATGAGAGAACTTTGGATAGAACTTGAAACTACACACTTCGACGATAAAAACAAAGATTTACTTAATCTAGCCCTGAATGTAGCTCAAGTTGTGGTAACAACCGATGACTATGTTGCAGCTGCTAAACAACATGGAGCAAAAAAGGTAGCGTCACCTACGAAGGGCGAGATTAAATTATTTACAAAAATCTCTAAGGAAGCGATTGATGAGGCTAAACGTCTAGGGAAAACTGTTTGCGTAAGAGTGGCAGTTCAACATCGTGAAGATGCTACAAGAATCCTGAACGCAGTAGCCGCTGCAGTTGACTATATTCTTGTTGCTTGCACTGATTGGAAAATTATTCCATTGGAGAACATTATTGCTCAAACACATGGAAAAGTTAAGTTGATTGCAGAAACCTCTGGCGCAAAGGAAGCAAAGTTGGCTCTAGAAATCCTTGAATTAGGCGTAGACGGAGTGCTCTTGAAAACCATTTCTTCTCACGAGGTAAATGAAACGTTAAACGTTCTGAAAACTGCAAAGACTCGCGTAGAAGAAAAAGGCAAGGCTGTAGCCATTCCTTTGGTTTCCGCTAAAATCGTGCAAACCAAACAGCTTAACATAGGAGCGCGCGTCTGCATCGATACCTGTGACCTAATGAAACCGGGCGAAGGAATGTTAATAGGCTGCCAATCGTCAGGGCTATTTCTAATTCAAGCCGAGGTGGAAGAAAACCCACACGTCGCGCCAAGACCATTCAGAGTTAACGCTGGTCCAGTCTCGCTTTATGTTTTAACATCTGGCAACAAGACGAAATACCTCTCAGAGTTGAAAGCTGGCGATGAGGTTCTAATTATAGATCGGGAAGGAAAAACTAGGCTAACAAATATTGGAAGAATCAAAATCGAGTGGAGACCGCTGCTACTACTGGAAGCTGAGCACGGAAAGCGCAAGATTAGAACCGTTGTCCAAAACGCTGAAACCGTGAGGCTAGTTACCCCTTCAGGTTCTAAATCAGTCTGCGAACTTAAGCCAAGTGATGAAGTTTTGGTTCGCATCGAAGAAGGAGGGAGACACTTCGGCACGTTGGTTCGGGAGGAGTCGGTGATTGAAACATGACGCCCAAAATCTGCGCGGTGATACCCGGACGCAAAACATCGGAAGTCCTTAACCTAATTGAAGAAGCTGAAAAACAGCGGGCTGACCTACTTGAGATAAGAGTTGATTATTTGCGTGAGCAATCTCAACTAGAGCAGATAATTAAAGCAACAAAGTTACCAGTGATCGCTACAAACCGCCCGAAAGATCAGGGTGGAATGTATGCTGGTTCAGAGGAAACTCGCAAATCCCTACTTTTGAAAGCAGCTAACGCAGGCGCCTCCTACGTGGATATCGAGTTAGGATCCAACCAGTTGAGAAGGTTTACAACCCAATGTAAAACAATTGGAGTAAAGCTTATTGTATCACACCACGATTTCGTTGCAACCCCGGGCCTAAAAAAACTAGATTCAATTTTTAAGAGAGAACTTAAAACAGACGCAGACATCTGCAAAATTGTTACCACCGCTCAACGATTTGAGGATAACTTAACATGCCTAAATTTTCAAGCTAAGTCAAGCAAGAAACATGCCACAATTTGCTTTGCAATGGGAAGTTTGGGAAGAAGTTCACGCGTTCTCTCCCCAATTTACGGCGGAAGTTTTGCTTATGCCTCTATCAACTTTGGAAGGGAAACTGCTCCCGGTCAATTAACGATACAAGAAATGCGAAGAATACACGCCATATTGGGTGTTACATAATTGAAAATTGATGGACAGACCAAGCTCTACGGGATCATCGGAGACCCCGTGGAACATTCATTAAGCCCGGTTATTCAGAATGCTGCGTTTGAATATCTTAAACTAAATTGCATATATGTGGCATTCCACGTAAAACAGGCTGAACTGAAATCTGCGATAAATGGAATGCGCAGCCTCGAAATTAACGGTTTCAATGTAACCATGCCTCACAAGACAAGTATACTGCCTTTAATAGACGAGGTTGAAAAGAGAGCCGCGAAAATCGGAGCAGTAAACACTATCAAAAATTTCAATGGACGCTTGATCGGTTACAATACCGATGGGGTAGGCACTTTAAAAGCTCTAGAAAAAAGTAGAATTAGTCTATCGGGGGAAAAAATAGTAGTCTTAGGCGCTGGCGGAGCTGGAAGGGCTATCTCCTATGCTCTTGCCTCAGAAGTCAAAGAACTTGTCATCCTCAATCGCACAGAATTAAAGGCACAAAAGCTTGCAGAAGAATTGCAAGTCGAAGGCAACGCAACTATAACTTACGGACAATTAAATGACGAAACTCTACGGCGTACGCTTAAAGATGCGAATGTAATTATCAATGCAACTTCAGTTGGTATGCATCCATACGAAAATGAGACCCCAATTAACAAGAAGTTACTAAATGCAGCCGTAACCGTGTTTGACCTCGTATATTCGCCGCTAAAAACAAAGCTATTAAAAGAAGCCGAAGCGCAAGATGCTAAAACTTTGAATGGCCTTCACCTACTGGTTCACCAAGGCGCCGAATCATTCAAAATTTGGACAGACCTTGATGCCCCATTGGACGTAATGTGGAAAACCCTTACGCGTACTCTCAGCATTTCTGAGGTGTCAGCGTCTTGAAAGCCGTAGGCGAAGCTAGAGCTTTCGGAGCAGTCACTATAGTTAACGCGATCGCTACAGGACGCGGTGCAGCCCTCAGCGTAGACTTATGGACAGATGCCAAAGTAGAATTAACGGATAACCCGGGCGTTATCAATGGAGTAATCAAAACCGACCCGCAAGAGAGTACCACACTAATAGAAAAAACCGTGGAAGCCGTTCTAAATCTTTTCAAATTAGAAAGAAAACACGGAGCAACCATTGAGACCAACTCCACCATTCCAATAGCAAAGGGTCTGAAAAGTAGCAGTTCAGCGGCAAACGCCGTCGCATTAGCAACCCTAGCCGCCTTAGGGAAAAAATTAAGCGACTTAACAATCATAAATCTAGGGGTTAATGCAGCACTCGCCGCCAAAGTAACTGTAACAGGCGCTTTCGATGATGCGTGCGCCTCCTATTTTGGAAATTTGGTAGTAACAGACAATATTAACCGAAAAATCTTGAAGAGATTCAAGATAAGAGAAAACCATGCAGTTCTAATTTTAGTTCCAAAAGAAAAAGCTTACACTGCTAAAATTGACACCAGTAGAACAAAACTTGTTTCAGCACTGGTTGATATAGCCCTTAGAGAGACTCTATCCGGGAACTATTGGTCGGCTCTAACGTTAAACGGCTTAGCATATTCGGCTGCGCTAGGTTATAACACCGACCCAGTTCTATCCGCATTGCCGGCAGGGGCTTTGGCAGCAGGTCTAAGCGGCAAAGGCCCTTCGATAGCCGCGATCGTACCTCTTAACAAGATCGACCTCGTCAAAAAGGCGTGGGAGCCATACCTCGGTGAAATAATTATCACCCATATAAACCGTCAAAAAGCATTCGTTAAGAGGAGACCATCATGACCAACTTGTATATAACCAAGAGCCCCAAGTTAGCGGGTAGGGTTAAGGCACCGCCATCAAAAGCCTATACCCACAGGGCTTTGATCGCCGCACTTCTATCTGAGGGTGCGTCTGAAATTTATGACCCACTAATTTGTGATGACACCATTGCTACATTAGAGGCTTGCGAAGCTTTTGGCGCAAGTGTAAAACCAAAACTGAACAAGCTTGTAGTTAAAGGAAGCGCACATCTCAAGACCCCGGACGATGTCATTAATTGCAGAGAGTCAGGATCAACTATTCGATTCATAACCCCGATCGCCTCCTTACCTAGTGGAATCACTATTCTCACAGGTGGATCCTCGCTGAGAAAACGACCGATAGGAGAACTGTTAGAGGCGCTGTCAAAGTTAGGAGTAAAATGTTATTCTACACGTGAGGATGGCTATCCCCCAGTAATAGTTTTTGGCGGGGGAATACATGGCGGTGAAACTTCTATCGTGGGCGACGTTAGCTCACAATACGTTTCTGGGCTTCTATTTGCTTGCCCACGAGCGTTTGAAGACACTGAGATCCACGTCGTGACCCCACTTGAGTCCAAACCATATGTCAAAATGACTATGGAGATACTATCCACACATGACATTCAAATCAACGCAGCCCCAAATTTACAGAAGTTTCGTATCTCAGCAGGACAGATGTACGCTTCGAGCAGTCATAAAATTCCAGGAGACTACTCCTCGGCAGCTTTCTTACTCGCAGCGAGCGCCATCACAGAGTCCAAAGTTGAGATAACCAACTTATCTAAAAATACCACACAAGCAGACGCAGCTATAATCCAAATTTTGCACGAAATGGGCGTGAATATGAGAGTGAAAGAAATTTCCGTGGAAATTAATGGAGGAAACCGCCTAAAAGCCATAAGCCTCGATGCCTCTGCCACCCCAGATCTCGTGCCTGTTTGCGCAGTGCTTGCCTGCTATGCTGAAGGACAAACGCGGATATCGCATGCAGAAAGATTGAGAATTAAAGAATCGAATAGGCTATCGGCTACTCGTAGTGAGCTAACTAAAATGGGCGCTAACATAACTGAAACTAAGGATGGACTTTTAATTCAAGGTCCGGCTAAGCTTCGAGGATCCGAGATTGACCCCCATAACGATCACCGAATTGCAATGGCATGCGCTGTCGCGGCTTTAGGAGCCGAAGGGGTTACTGTCATTAGAGATTCAGAATGTATTAACAAATCCTATCTACAATTTGTACAAGATCTGAAAACTTTAGGAGCAAAAGGCTATGTCAGGTAATTCATTTGGAAAACTATTTGTCGTAACGTCATTTGGAGAAAGCCACGGAAAATGCGTAGGCACAGTCGTGGACGGATGCCCAGCTGGGCTTCGTTTAACCGAGACTGATATTCAAGTTGAATTGGATAAGAGAAGACCTGGCTTCGCCGACGTAACTACAAGCCGTGTGGAAGAAGACAAGGCCGAAATCCTGTCTGGAGTATTTAATGAGTATACATCCGGCGCTCCGATTTGTATGCTAATTTGGAATCGAGACGTAGACTCAAGCCTCTATGAGCAAATCCAATACAAGCCCCGCCCCGGGCACGCTGACTATCCCGCGCACATGAAGTATGGAGGATTTACCGACTACAGAGGAGGAGGAAGATTTTCAGGGCGCATTACCGCATCGCTGGTAATGGCTGGTGCAATCGCCAAAAAATTACTGAAGCAATTCAGCGTAGAAGTACTAGCCCACGCAATTGAAATTGGGAAAGTAAAACTCAATCGGAAAGTAACTATACCAGAAATTCGCAAAAACGTGTACCGCAATAACGTTCGATGCGCTGATCTCAATCTCGCACCTCTCATGGAAGAACAAATTCTGAAAGCAAAAGAAGAAAAAGACAGCATCGGTGGAATAGTCGAATGCTTAGCCCTTAACCTGCCAATCGGTTTGGGTGAGCCATTCTTCGATTCACTTGATGCAGATATTGCAAAGATTCTATTCGACATCCCGGCGGTAAAGGGAGTAGAATTTGGAGCAGGCTTTCAGGCGGCACACCTAAAAGGATCCGAGAATAATGACCAATACATTCTTTCAAAGGGAAAAATTTCTCTTAAAACAAACAATTCCGGCGGAGTACTTGGCGGACTTTCAACAGGCATGCCCTTAGTCGTCAAAGCCGCCTTTAAACCGACGCCTTCCATTGGTAAACCCCAAAAAACAGTTGATCTTCAAAAAATGAAAGAGGACACTTTAGAAATTGTGGGCAGACATGATCCTTGCATTGTTCCTAGAGCGGTGCCTATCGTGGAATCGGCAGTAGTCATCGTAGTAGTCGACCACATGTTACGGTCAAGACTTATTCCTTCTGTATTAAAGTAGTTGGGGTGAACAGTTTGCCTAGCCTTGAGAAAACACGGAAGAATATCGACAAATTAGACTCTGAAATTTTACTTCTTCTCAAAAAAAGGATTGAACTTGCAAAACGTGCAGGCCAGAGGAAAAAAGAGCTGAACTTACCTATAATTGATCACGCAAGAGAAGCAGCTGTTCTCTCACGGGCAATTCAAGAAGCAGAAAAAATCGGCTTAGACGGACCTAGTGTTAAGAGAATCTTTCAAGAGATCATATCAACATGTGAAAGGGTGCAAATCGGAGTAAAGGTGGCATTCCTTGGACCGTCTGGAACCTTTTGTGAACAAGCAGCCTACCAACACTTTGGTTCAAGCCCATCCTATCTAGCTTACCGTACCATCAATGACGTTTTCCGGGCAGTACTAGGAGGAGAAGCGGATTATGGTGTAGTTCCAGTTGAAAATTCCTTAGAAGGTTCGGTTCACTTAACCTTAGACTTACTGCTAGAGTCAAACCTATGCGTTTGCGGAGAAACAGAACTTCAAATCCGACACAACCTACTTGCAAAGCAAGGCACCAAAATAAACGAAATCAAACAACTCTTCTCCCATCCTCAAGCATTCGCTCAATGCCGTCGATTCCTGGAAGAAAATTTGCCTCAAACCGAGAAAATTGAAGTAACCAGTACCGCCCGTGCCGTGGAAATGATCCGAGGAAACAATCAAGCTGCAATAGGAACAGAGCTTGCCGCCAAAATCTATAACGTGGAAATTCTTGCAAAAAATGTTGAAGATAATCCAAATAATTTCACCCGATTTTTCATTTTAGGTCACAAGGACCATACACCTACCAGCAAGGATAAGACATCGATCATTTTTTCAGTCCACCACAAGCCAGGCGCCCTTTACAGAGCCGTGAAATGCTTTGCCTCGAGGAAACTTAACTTGACCAGAATTGAATCGCGCCCAATTAAAGGAAAACCGTGGGAATACGTTTTCTATTTAGATTTTGAGGGACATAGGTGTGATCCAAAATGTCAAGAAGCACTGGAAGATCTCAAAAAGAAAAGCCTATTTCTAAAAGTAATCGGCTCCTATCCGAAAGCACGGTAACCATAGTCGGCTTCGGGAAAATGGGCCGACTATTTGCGCGGATGTTCCAAGGAAAAGCCAAACGAATTATTGCCTGCTCCCGAAACCCTTCAAAAATAAAGTCAATGACAAAACGGATGCATATCGAGTATGGAGGGTACGAACGAGTAGGCGAAGCAGACGTAGCCTTCGTTACCGTCCCCACCGAGAATACTTATGAAGTTTGCACGAAAATTCTCAAGTTAATGAAAAAGAATTCACTACTTGTTGACATCTCATCGGTGAAAACCGGAATCGTCGAAACGATAGTAAAAGAATTGCCAAAAAACATCAGTTACATAAGTATACACCCGCTATTTGGTCCGCAAATCCGACAACCAAGGGGAGAAAATGTACTAATCATACCAGCAAAAGCAAATGGATGGCTAAGTTACCTAGTTCAATTCTGCAAAGACTTGGGATGTAACACCACAGTCACTACCATAAAAAAACACGACCACGCTATGGCTATAGTTCAAGTGCTCCACCACTTAACATACCTTTCATTCATTGAAACCTTCAACAAGTTAGCCCCTGAAATCGAAATCGAACAAATTCAAACGCGATCACTACGTAAAACTCGAGCTATCATAACCTCGTTAGCGAAAAACCTCGATGCAATACTAACAATTCAACGCACAAACCCAAATGCCCAATCAATTCGCAAAGAATACGCGGAAGTCGTCATGGACCTATGCAAGGCTGACGAATGGACAGTTGCAAAATTCAAACAAGGATTTGACAAGTTAAAGGTCAGATGAAATCTACCTGTTGTTACCCCTATTCAATCGATGATCGAAATATAGTCAATGAGTTGGCTCAGAAACAGCTCTGGGATGGGTGCTTAAAGCGTTAAACGACGCCGCAACCCCAAAAAGACCTTTTCAAATGACCTGCATTAAGTGCAACATGACCTTATTTTCTAATAACACTTGTCAGCATGTAGCTCAGAGATCGGTCTATATGCATTAAGATGGAAACCTTTCTAGGGCTTGTGCTCGTAGGCAGACGAAGCTCTTACCCTCAATATCGCTCTTAGGTTCTTCCACCTTCTCCTGCTCTCTAGGGTTAAAGCTGAGGGTGCCTTTGACATCTACAACTCTGAACCCTGCATCTTCAAGGATGTTGTATATGTCTACGATGGTGTAGAGCTTTGCATGACTGTAGAATCTGTGTCCTGCCTCCCCTTTCTCTTTAATGAATTTTCCCCACGAGGAATTTTCGGGCACCTCGCAAACGATTAGGTCTCCATCACTTTTCAACATCCTACGAACCTCCTTTATTGCAACACTGGGTTCATCTAAAAAGCACAGGGTACCCACTATCAATACGTAATCGAAAATTCTATCTCGGAACGGCAAGTATTCCCCTACCGCCCTTACCACCGCAGTTCCTCGCCGCTTGGCGATGAGGAGCATACTGAGTGAGGGATCTATCCCCACATTCACTCCTAGTCGCCTTGCGAACACCCCTGACCCAACACCCACTTCGAGACCTAAACCACTCAGCCCAAGAGCCTCAATTGCCTTAGCCTCTGACTCGAAGATAGATGGATGTTCAAAATACCAAGAATCATATTCCAATGCATACTCTTCGAATGCTTGAATTGACGGCTCCTTCGAAGTCAACCTGAATCACCGAACTCGATTTTTGCTCCTCTAGAAGTTTCGTTTTACATCCTTCTGAAAGCTCTAGAATGATAAGACGACGCGACTTTCCTTGGTCCATTCGGCAAGCTCCATCATTGTACCTATCTCCACGCCTGCAACTAGGTCTTCCCCGCTTAACCCCCTTGATTTTAGGCATGTACCACAAGCTCGTACGTTTGCGCCTTTCCCAACGAGGTCGGTCAACATCTTCTCCAAGTTGTAGTAGTCTTGGGGAGGGTTTTGTCCCTTCTTTGCAATAGAGACTGCGTCTCCAAGGAGGAATACGTTGACCTTCGATTTCATAGCTGCGGGTGTTAAGGCCAGAGCCAATCGTAGGGCATTCCAAGGCCGCTCTAAACCGTAGGGAGCGTCATTTATTATGATTGTAACATCTTCCAATCTTATCACCTTCTACGAGTTTGAGGTTATCGTTCTAGCCACCCGCGATAACGGATGGCCTTTAGCCTTTAGCTCTAGCGTGTTAAACCAACCGAAGGGCGTTCGAACTACCTTGAAGCCGCGTCTGATCAGTCTTTCTTCTATAAGCTTCAAGGTTTCTAGAGCTACTTCGGGGCTGCTCATCTCTGCGAAGAGATGGCCGAAGGGATGAATAACGATTGCATTCACCTTGAGTTGATGGCTGAGCTTAGATATTTCCTCAACAGCCTTACTCGATATATCTTCGGTATTGGTTTCGTCTTGTTTCTCAACACTGGCAAGAATTAAGAGCGCTTCTTCCACTTCCATAGTTTTGGAAGGGGGATCTTCGACGATCTTTGACCTACCTTTCTCAGTAATGGTGGATCTGAAGTAGTCCACATGGAGCATTAATATCCTCACCTTATCTCACCTTTGCTTTTGTCAGTCTTTCCATCTCAGCCATCTGCTCAAACAAAACTTCCCTTATTATGTCGCAAGCCTCAATGATTTTTTGATTCGCGATTCTATAGAAGATATTTGCTCCATTCTTTCTAGTGGTGACGACTGCCCTTTGCCTTAACACCGCGAGGTGTTGGGATATAGTAGCTTGACGGACATCCGTGAGAGCAGCTAACTCGCTAACAGATTTTTCTCCATCTCGAAGCAAACTCAAAATCTCTAATCTAGTGGGATTTGAGAGAGTCTTGCAAAGCTCGGCGTGTAGTTGATAAATTTTACGATCAAATGAAGACTTTACAATCCGCATATATATTCGCATATTCGAATAAATTTATAAATATTTCTAGTTGAGTTCACAAGGTAATAGTGGTAAAATTCAGCACTTGGTTGTCCATGTCAGTTTTTTACAAGTATTTATCGCGGTTAGTAGCCCATTAACGCCCCTCATGCCGACAAGCGTTTCTTCTATGCTAGGGTTAGTTTCAATTAGTCCATCGTTACTGTGATTTACGGCTGGGTAGATTATTGTACCATAAGCTCCCACGGTTTCTATTTTCCGATGATCTGCCGTCAGGAGAACCCTTTTTATTGGCTTCAGCTCGCTGAATTTTAACCTTTCGAAGAGTTTGCATGGGATTAGTAGGAAGCCTTCGTAGCCAGTGTCCAGCGTAGCTTCAAGGTCGCCTTTTTCAGGATATGCAACCTCCAGAAGCGGGTTAACAACCTTGATTCCCAATACAGGCGTTAGGTTTAGGAACCCCCAGCTCATTTTGCTTTAGCCCTCAAGCCTGCTCTAACAGTTTCTTCCAGTGGAATGGTTGAAACAATTTCTACAGTTCGTGGATCCAGTTTCATTTCCCTCAGCATCTTCCCCAGTTCCCCCAAACTATCTGCCCGAGCAACTTCCTTGCCATTTTTACTAGCTACATACTTCTCTTCTCTAGCTTGGATGGATTTGCGTTTCACTTCAAGTATCCAATGTTTCAGTGCATCTTCTATACACGCAGATAGGCTCCCTCTTCTGGAGCCGTAGAGCTCCGCCGAAATGCGTCTCAGCTCCTCTTCCACATCGTCTTTTAATACAATAGTTAAGTTTCCCAAGATGACCTCCAGCAAAATACTATAACTGTAATTATTTAAATATTTACGTAAAACCTTGCAATTCATGTTTGGGCGCAAATTTCACTAAAAACCGCCTGTTCAGCCGTCCCAATTACCTGAGAGTATTCCACAAACTTCCGACTTCTAGCCGAGACATAAGCAATATTGCTTTTAAAATCAAATGGTAATTTTGGATTAGCTATGCTCTTTCCCCTAGTTTTCCCACCAATCCACTTTATATCATTTTCATATGACTCAATTTTAAACAGTTTAAACCAATTTTAAAAACACTCTTAAAAGAACTGCATTTTGATGCCAAAAGAAATTTACTATGGACTGTTCCGATTCGTTAATAGCATTAGCAAGTTCTTTCATATTTTTGAAGCATTTTTTCCTTTCTTCAGAAAGCCCATCTTTCAACTTTTTTGATATTTTTAAATAAATCTCATTTTGCGACAGGACAATTAGATTAACACTGCCATCTTGCATATTTTAATAGTTGTTTCTATAAATTATAAACGCCATGATTGACGTTCACTGTCATTTGTCCCAACCTGACTATCAGGGTGACATAGATCAAGTAATAGAAAAATGCAAACAGCAGCTAAAAGCTGTAATTACTTGTTGTGCTCATCCAAATGATTTTGATTTGACTTTACAGCTAGTTGAAAAATATAGAGGATTTATCTTTGCTACAGCAAGCATCCATCCCATTTATATAAAAGAAATCGATGAGAAACAGAAGAATGGATTTTTTGACCTGTTAAAAAAGAATAGAAACGATGTAAGCGGCATAGGTGAAACTGGCCTAGATTTTAATATAGAAGAAGAAAAATTCAGAGAAAAACAAAAGGAGTTATTTGTCGAATTTATCGAGCTATCGAAAGATTTGAGCTTGCCAGTTATAATTCACGCAAGAGGAGCTTTCAAAGAAGCCATAGAAATTCTTGAGAATCATAATGTAAAAAACGTTTTAATGCACTTCTTCTCCGCTAAAGATTTGTTAGAAAAGGTAACAAGAAACGATTGGTACATTTCCGTTAATACAGCGCTCTTAAGGAGTAAGAAGATAACCAAAATAGTCAGAGACATGCCATTAGAAAAGATTCTAACAGAAACAGATTCTCCATGGCTTGGATTGGAGGGAAGAAACGACCCTACCGCTATTAAAGTTGTGGTAGAAAAAATCGCTGAAATCAAAAAAATGAATTTTGATGATGTAGATAAGATTACAACGCAAAATGCAACTAAACTCTTCAACCTGCCTTAAGGGATCCCAGTCGACACTCTATGGGATAATCTTTTATTTTTGCTTGAAAGTTCCATTGTTCATAAGCGTGTTGAAAGCAGATGTGGCTCCGAGTTAAGAGACATCAGATTCTCCTCTCGATTTTATTCCTTGCTTTAATTTCAGGCACAACGGTCATCTCAATCTATGCGGAAGAAGAGTATACTCGCAGTTTCGCTGTGACTATAACTACCGAGAAATCCTTTTTGGGTATATTTACGTGGACTGAGAACCAAGAGAAAACTGTTACAGCCACAGTTTCCGATGAGAGTTATCGTTACTGGCGTTCAGAGAGGCAGCACCGGTGGGCGAGGTGGCATACGAGTTGGTGGGATTATTCTTATGATTATAGTTGGCTTGTCAAGACCGGTGCGGAGCATAGCACGATGAAAAATATTGTGACACAGCTTAAAGCGTTTAACTTGAACGATGAAGACTATGTTAACGCTGTACTCCAGATTGTTTACCAATTCACCTATGATGCAGGTCAGCCACCAAAACTTGCAATTGAAACAATAGTTGACGGGACGGCTGATTGCGATGGCTTCAGCGTATTTGTGGCAACCCTACTTAGGGCAAGCGGGTATCAAATTGTGTTAATTTGGTATAGAGCCGAAGAACACATGGTAGCTGGGGTTCACCTAGATGCTAGACCCAAGAACACAGAGGGCGGAGATGTATATTACTTTGAGTATAAGGGTGCTCGCTACTATATTTGCGAGGCTACAGGACAGACCGGGGAACGACCATGGCGTGTGGGGGAGCTCAGTGAAGACTATAGAGGTCATTCAGCATATATTATCCCTGTCTAAGCTCACACCAACATGCGATTAAACTTTTCAATCTTGAGAGGCCCTCTTACTCACGCTTAGCTTCAGCGTGCTAGACCAAGTAACGCAATTAATTAATTAATTACTGTTAACTACGATTTTCCATTGTTAGGTGAGCCGCCGTGGATTTAATGGTCGGCAAAGCCAAACTTCGCCTCATACAAGGGGACATAACCGAACAAGGAACAGACGCGATAGTGAACGCTGCAAACTCCACTCTGCTTGGAGGCGGCGGAGTGGATGGAGCAATCCACCGAAAGGGCGGACCGAGGATACTGGAAGAATGCAAAAAGATTCGAGCCACAGAATGGTCCAAAGGCCTCCCCACAGGGAAGGCTGTTATCACTTTCGGGGGAAACCTCAAGGCCCGCCATGTTATTCACACTGTTGGACCGGTATGGCGGGGAGGAGACAAAGGGGAACCAGAACTCTTGGCGGAAGCATACCGCAACTCCTTGGCGTTGGCGGTAGCTAACGGCTTGAAGACTATAGCGTTCCCCTCAATAAGCACAGGAGCCTACGGTTACCCTATCGAGAAGGCAAGCCGAGTGGCATTGAGGACGGTTAAAGAATTTTTAGAGAACGAAGATAAGCTAGATCAGGTGGTGTTCGTTTTGTTCAGCCAGCATGACTTTAGAATCTACGAAGCGGCGGCTAGGGAGATCTTCAATACTTGATTCGGATTGAACTATAGAGTATATGACGATGGCATCTATAGTTTCGCCAACATAATTTTTACTTGGAAATTGGCAGAACAGTTTACTTTTGCTATTAACCTTCTTTCGTCATTATCAAATCGGAGGGGTTTTTATTGCTAGCGGACTTGATCTTTTAAACTTAGACGTAGTGAACAGATGCCACATAGACCCTAATGGCTTTCAATTCCCTTTATTGGAAGTTTCCGTTGAAACGATAAGACTTTTATATGCCTCGTCATTTCTTTTTTGATGTGAAAAGTGATGCAAAAAAAGATTGTTCAGACAATTCTCTCTCAGGATGAATACAGAAAACTGGCGGAAACCGTGGAGAAGCTTGATATGAGTATTCGCGAAGCAGTTAAGGAAGCTGTTTTGAAGTGGACCGAGGAGAAGTCAGGGATTGAGCCTAGGGATCCGATATTCAATCTCACCCCAATCTCCTATGGAGACAAGAAGGCTTCCATGAAGGTGGATGAAATAATCTACAAGTGACGACAAAATGAAACTCTTCATAGATAGCGGACCGTTTATCGCCAGACATAACTTGGATGATGAGTACCATGCTAAGGCAGTAGAAGTCTTCAGCAAGATAGCCTCTAGAGAACTCCCCTATACAAAGCTATACTGTTCCGACTACATAGTTGATGAGGCGGTTACGACGTGTAGGATGAGAACGCACAGCCACAAGGCAGCTGTCGAACTTGGAGAGGCGATTTTAACCTCAAAATCGATCGTCATCCTTAAGGTGGACGAAAACATTTTCCGGGAAGCTTGGAAGCTCTTCAAAGATTTCAAAGAACAGGAGCTTAGTCTAACAGACTGCACCAGCATTAGACTGGCACGGAAACATGGAATTTTTGAAGTTTTTTCTTTCGACAAAGAATTTGACGCGTTTGGATTCCATAGGATTCCTTGACGACATCATCGACCAAGCTGTTCCCCAGCGCAAGAAAACTTTAAAGACCTTGTTAATAATTAACAAAGCATGGGCGACGCAACTCACCATGTAAGCATCACCGAAGAGAACTTAAAAGGTGCTCTGGCAGAGCTAAAAAACAGGAGGTTTTCCAACGTAGGACTCCTTTCCCTAAGGGCTCTAGAGCAGATGATAGAAGCATGCGCCGTCAAAGAGGGTTTACACTTTCATGAACACCCAAAAACCGCGCATAAAAACCGCCGCAACTGGCTGAAGCTACATCATCCGGACTTGTTAGATACATGGGACCAGCTTTGGGGCATCTACGGCGCCTTAGGATACGGGGGGTTAAACGGTGAGAGAGCTGAACAGGCTATAGACATCCTCAGGAAATGTTTGACTGAATTAAGTAGAAGGGAGAAGATTGCAATCGCAGGTATATGAGAAGATAGAGCACGTGGTCAACAAGATAAATGAAGTAGAGGGCGTTGTAAGCGTGGTGCTCTTTGGTAGCTATTCGAGGGGTGACTACGACGAAGGAAGCGACGTAGACCTTCTCGTCGTTTTCAAGAATAAAACGGAGCTTAACAAGGGTTCGAAAATCATATACAAAACTACAGCCAAGAGCGACCTATTCTTCCAAGTTATAGGCTTAACCCTAGACGAATTGAAAGCTTCGCCACTCCTAGAGACTGCCTTGCGAGACGGAAAAATATACTACGCAAAGGAAGACCTCAAGCAACTGCTTGCTCTAACACATAAACCATATGCCCTCGTAACCTACAGCACAGCAAACCTAAGCCCAAAGGAAAGAGTCATCTTCACCCAGAAACTGGAAGGAAGAGGCAAAGGCAGGCATAGGTATGACGGACTTATATTGGAGCTGGGTGGCTACAAGGTTGGAAGAGGGGTAGTGATGATTCCGCTGGAGAACCTGAAGACCCTGACAGAACATTTAGAGAAGAAGAAGCTCGACTATGTCATAAGATACGTCTGGGCTTGAGGGTGCATAAACTAATTGTACTTTTAGGTTCAATCTGCACAATCCATTCACCAGCTCTGTTGCCACCGGGATGACTTTTTTCAATGATGCCATCCCTGAACAGAATTGCCCTTGCAGCATGAAATATTGCGGTATATGAAAGAACAATAGTTGCATCAAATAATTCATGCTTAAACGCTTTCTCAGCTTCTTCTAATTTGGAAGCGGCAACCTCTAACGATCGCTTACTTTTTTCTAAGTCTAACACCCAAGTCTTCCAAAACTTTGCTAGGCACTTCAATAACTTTCATCTAAAATGAGCCTATTTGGAAAAGGCGTTTATTTCATATTCTTCTATCTTAGAACATTTCTATTGAAAAAGAAGGGACTAAAAGCACCTTCATGCTTAGGGATATCTCCTGAGCCAATCTTTAGTCCTTGCTAAAAACATTCGTTAAATGCGGAGTATTCAAGGTTCTGCGAAGCAAGCTCTTATATTGGGATGCAGATTGCTATCAGTTTTTTTGATGGCTTCCTGCCTGATTCTGTTAAGTTCCTTTTGTTTTCTTTCAAATTCAGCCCTTGAGTAAAGTTTCTCAGGATGGAGATAAATCTCATCGACTGTCCTTATCGCTTTTGGTACCTTAAAACCTGAAGGTGAATCTATCCAATCTTCAAGCCCGCCCCTTAACAGAGAATCGAGTATACCCATTGTGTGTTCCAGTGTTATTCGTTTGTAACGTGCTCCTTCACCTATTCCTCCTGTATTTAAGAGGAAGTAGTTCACATGATGGAGACCTCTCAATATTTCATAAAATCTGTTGGCATGCTCTGCTCGGTCACCGGCTACAAAGGGGTCGTAGAAAAACTCACTTCTAATCTTCCCTGCCTGGGTTGGGTCGCCTGCTGATGACTCCATCGCTTGCCCTAAAATCATTAAGGCTACCGCTTGTTCCATAGTCAATTTTGATATTGCAGGGATCAACGGCCCTCTGGTGATGAGAATCAGGTTGTCAATCCTGTCCACATCAATATAAGGGCTGGCGTGCATGAAATCTCTTCTCAGCACAACTGCTCTTCCATTTGATGTTTTTTCCAAATTGTAAAAGTCAAAGTCTCCATCTTCTGTCACATAGACATTCTCGCACAATGTCTCTGGCTTTAATAAGCCATAGAATATTTCCCGTTGTTCCCCTGGATTTACACCCTCTGTTTTTACAAATACTCCTCCAGCTTCGAAGCCGTGAAAGGAACCATCTGGCATGAGGGTTCCGCCGTCGTCTTGTATTAACCAAGATTTTTCCTTGCCTTTTCTTGCTAAGATCTTGCAGGTTAGTGTTGTTTTCCCATTTGCGCTTAAAGCGAGAAGCAATGTTCCGACATTTCGGTAATCCCCATGCACTGACTGGAGATAGTCCTCTCTACAACCTGCATGCAGGAAAATCCCACCTCTCCGGGTTTTAGCAATCCAATCCTCTGCAGCGAAAACTCCTTTTTTATATTCCCCGATGTAGTTGCCGTTCCTAACTATTTTAATAACTCTTCCATCATCTAGCATAGCCAATCTTATGATGATATCTTTTTGGGGAAGTGGCTTTGATTTATTAGCTTCAAAAGCTTCGTCAGCGAAAAATACGATTTGATACGTTGGCTCTTTAGCCTCTCCTTTTACGGGTATAAAGAGATTCTTTCCACCATAGGCAACATGGGCAAAGCGTTCAGGGACAATCAATCTAACTGTGGTTTCACTGCTTTCATTGCCCACAATTCTATCAATGGAAATCAGTTTTTCTTTGGCCAAAACTTTTTCGCATTGGGCTAGAAGTTTCAGTTCTTCTTCGCCAAAAGAATGGTCAACGCTGTTTTTGGTAAACATGGCTGATCTGGAAGTAGGTTCACTTTCAGCGACAAAATTTCCATACATGGTTTTCCTGACTCCTGGTTCTTTTTCCACAAGGAGTTTCAGTTCTTCATCAGAGGGATTATCTAGTAACCTGTTTTCCTCTATGGCCCTTCTCCTAATTCGATCGACAGTTTTGGCAAATTCTTCTAGGTCAAATTTTGTTTCATGTCCTATGCGCATGGTTCTTTAAGAATCTGTTAGGTATTATTTATATTTCATCATCGGCGAAAAATTCGCTAAATTGTTTACAAAGGTAATAATAAATTTTACAAATATGAAATTAAAAGTACCTTAACCCGTGGAGTGCGGTTGCGGACAATAACTCTAATAGGCTGGAGATATTTTTACTTAGGCACAGTATTTGGCTGATTAAAGCGTCTCTGTTTTTATGGAGGGCAAGTGATTGGAATTTCGCTCTAAGGTTATAGATATTCAAGTCGGTAGACCAAGTATTGTTCTTAATGAGTCAGATGCCGAATCAACTGGAGTCCGCGTCCACGATCGCGTGAAGGTGAGCTTTAGTGGGCAAACTGTGATCGCCCTCGTTGAAACGACTGAAACCTACGTTGGAAGGGGCGAGATCGGGGTTTTCCGTGAAGTTAAACAAAGTTTGAAATTAAAGGATGGCGATTCAGTTTCTATTGCTCATACTTCACCCCCAGAATCGCTGAATTATATTAAGAAGAAGATGGGCGGGGCACTATTGAGCAGAGATGAGATCTTTAGCATAATCGAGGATGTTGTCGATTACAATCTAAGTGACGTTGAGATAGCTGCATTTATGATGAGCCAACACTTTCACGGGATGAATATGGATGAAATTGAAGCTCTAACTCGTGCTTTAGTTGAAACTGGTGAAATTATAGACTTTGGTCAGACGGTTTACGATAAACATAGCGTTGGAGGAGTCCCGGGAAACAAGGTAAGTTTGTTAATTGTTCCCATAATCAGTGCTTCTGGTCTGTTAATACCAAAAACTTCGAGTAAGGCGATAACTAGTCCCAGTGGGACTGCGGATACGATGGGCATCCTAGCTCCCGTAGAGTTCTCACCGCAAGAGTTCAAACAGATCGCATTAAAAGCCAGTGGCGCTATCGTTTGGGGCGGACGGTTAGGGTTGGCTCCTGCTGATGATGTCTTAATCAAGAGGGTTGAGTACCCGCTTGGGCTTGATCCATACAGTCAGATGCTTGCCAGCATAATGGCAAAAAAGATGGCAGTTGGAGCCAGCTGCGTTGTTATTGATATCCCAACTGGGCGAGGTTCCAAAGTAGAAGATGAAGACGAAGCGAGAAGGTCGTCGGCTGATTTCATGGAACTGGGTCGAAGACTTGGAATCCGAGTTGTTTGTGGCATTACTTATGGTGGTCAACCCGTCGGGCACACCGTTGGACCCGTGCTCGAAGCTAAGGAGGCGCTGGAGACGTTGATGGGTAAGGGTCCAACGAGTTTAGTTGAGAAATCAACCGCATTAGCTGGTTTATTGTTAGAGGCTGCCGGAGTCGCAGCTCCCAAATTTGGGCATGAGTATGCCAAAAAGGTACTTGAAAGTGGGAAAGCGCTTGAGAAGATGCGCCAGATCATCGAGGCACAGGGAGGAAATCCAAATGTTAAACCAGAAGATCTCCAAGTTGGGCAACATAAGATCTCAATTTATTCTCCCTGCGATGGCTACGTCACTGAAGTAGATAACTCTGCAATTTCAGCAATTGCGCGTATCGCCGGAGCACCAGTGGATAGAGGTGCGGGGCTTGTTTTATATGGGAAGCGAGGAAGGTATGTCAAAAAAGATGATGTAATACTGGAGATTTATGCTGAAAGGTCGACTAGACTTTCAGAAGCTTACAATTTAGCAGTTCAAAAAAAGCCAGTAACAATAGAGGGTATGCTTCTACATCGAGTACCAGAGTACACGTGAAATGACTTACATCTTTATAATTATTTTATCTTAAAGAGAAGAAACTAACTTTCTTTAAGCGAGGTTTAATTTCATGACCCAATTTCCAAAAAATTTCGAGAAAATAGTTGAAAGCGTAAAGACTATGGAGATCAGAGGAGCCGGGGAGATCGCAAGGTCAGCCGCAGAGGCTCTCCTGTTAGTAGCAGAATCATCGAAAGCAGAGACTGTGAACGAATTCGTCGACGATCTGGATCGGGCTGCCAGATCTCTCTTGAAAACTAGACCGACAGCGGTCTCACTACCAAACAGTGTTAGGTACGTCATGAAGAGAGTTTTGGATGCAAAGTCCTCTGCCTTAAAAATCGACGAGCTACGTAATGTCACGATAGATGCCGCGAAAAAATTCATCGAAAATTCAAAAAATGCCGTAAAGAAAATCGGTGAAATCGGTTCGAAACGAATCCAAGATGGAGATCTTTTGCTAACGCATTGCAACAGCACCGCGGCCTTGGCTATAATTCTCCGTGCTTGGGAAGATGGAAAACAGATCAAGGTATTCGCAACAGAGACCAGACCCTTGTTTCAAGGCCGAACCACAGCGAAAATACTGGATCGCGCCGGAGTACCCGTAACCTTGATTGTCGACAGCGCAGTTCGGTACTTTATGCCCAAAATTGACAAAGTCGTCGTCGGCGCTGATGCCGTAGCTGCTAACGGGGCGGTAGTTAACAAAATTGGAACCTCTATGGTAGCTTTGGCAGCGCACGAAGCGCGGGTTCTCTTCTTTGTGGCTGCTGAAACCTATAAGTTCAGCCCTGAAACTATGCTTGGGGAGTTAGTCTTAATTGAAGAACGAGACGTAGCCGAAGTTGTTCCTGCTGATGTCCTTAAGGGCTTTAGGAAACTTAATGTCCGCAATCCATCGTTTGATGTTACTCCAGCTGAGTATATTGATTTGATCGTGACGGAGCGAGGAGTCATTCCCCCTCAAGGTGCCCTCTCCATCTTACAAACTGAGTTTGGTTGGATGAGTTTGGAGGAGTTACAGCAGTATCAAACCTATGCAAAGTTAGAGGAGGAGTGAGCAATGGGAAGTAAGGAGTTCTTCGCCAAACCTGAAGACATCGACCCAGATAAATTTCTGATAGCAACCTACTACATTGAAAGCGATCTCCCCCTTCGTGAGGCGGGTGCAAGAATCGCGACAGAGGAGTCGATAGGTACTTGGACGGAATTAACAACCACGACAACTTGGGTAAGGAAAACGCTTCCCGCAAAGGTCTTCAAATTTGAAAAGGGAAAGACTGGGAAAGTAAGTATAGCTTTTCCGATTGAATTATTTGACCTAGAATCGGGTGGAATTCCAAACATTCTTAGTATCGTAGCTGGCAACCTCTTTGGATTGTCTGAGTTGACAAATGTCCGGCTTCTCGATGTTCAATTTCCTAAACAAGCGGTTTCATATTTCCCTGGACCGAAATTCGGCATAGAAGGTGTAAGAAAAATAGCTGGCACCCTAACGCCTCGCAGACCTCACCTTGGAACCATAATTAAACCTAAGGTTGGGTTAGACCCGAAACAGACGGCGCAGGTTGCCTATGAAGCCGCGGCTGGAGGAGTTGACTTCATAAAAGACGATGAGACCTTGGCGAATCAGAAATTTTGTCCACTTGTTGAGAGAGTCTCACGAGTCATGGAGGCCCTTGATAAGGTTAAAGAAGAAAGTAACCGAACCGTTTTTTACGCTGTCAATGTGACCGCAACTCACGACAAACTATTCGAACTGGCTGAACAAGCCCTAGCGCATGGAGCTAATATGTTAATGATTGACGTCCTCACTGCTGGCTTCTCTGCGATTCAGCTACTCGCAAAAGACTCATCCATAAAAGTCCCACTGCACATTCATAGAACTATGCACGCGGCGATAACTCGAAACCTGAAGCACGGAATCCACATGATGTTTTTAGCTAAATTAGTAAGGCTGGCTGGGGGCGATCAACTTCATACAGGCTCAGCAATAGGAAAGATGGAGCACGAGGTTACAGGACTAAAGGAAATTAATGATTTTCTGAAAAACGATTGGTTCGGATTAAAGCCGATATTTCCAGTTGCCTCCGGGGGAATTCATCCCGGCATAGTAGCTCATAACATCGAAGCACTTGGAGTTGACCTCGTAATTAATGCGGGAGGAGGAATCCACGGGCATCCGTTAGGCACGAGGGTAGGAGCGACCGCTATGCGACAAGCGATAGACGCGGCGATGAAGCAAATCCCAGTAGGAGAATACGTGAAGACGCATCGAGAATTGAGATTAGCCATAGAGAAGTGGGGTACAAGATACGCTGAAAAAGCAGAGCTAGACTAACAAAACTTCATGAACAAGCGAGAAATGCTTATATGCTTCCTCTGATAGTGTCTAAGATTCACCTAAAATATGTCATGGTCGGTGAAACGCATGAGATGCCCCTACTGTAACGCCAAAAACACTGCTCGCCTCAGAAGAGGTTTAATGCAGTGCGATGAATGTAAACGGAAGTTCCAGATATAAACTCGATCTAACTGTTTTGGCACTTTCATCTATGTTTGTTCATATTTGATTTTTAGTAGAAACTAGAACATTAAAACCCACGGAGACGCGTTTAAAAAAGCGTATATAATGAGGGGAGGGGAAAGGATGCGCGCCTCCGTAGGCTTCGCTATTTGTAGATTGCTACTAGTTTTTCTGAATTATTCAAGAAATTTTGTTAAAAATAATCGAAGAAGGTAGTTGTTTCATAGTTTTTATGCATTTAAACACCGATCAAAATCTGTAATATAACACCAGATTTGCCTAATTTGATAATTTTGCTTTAAAAGAAAAATGCAGGTTTATTTATTCAATTCTTTAAGTTCCTCTCTTCTCTTCTGGATCGCGGAGAATATTTCTTCAGTTATTTCATCTTGAAGTTTGGTAGCGTTCACCTTGATGACAGGAACGTCGCTTTCAAATATGTCATGAACGTAATCGAGATGTTTAGTCATGTTTTGCAACATGTCTAAGCTAAGGGTAGTCAGCATTTCATTGTTCCGTATTCTCTGTCTTTCCACAGAGATAGCTACGGGTATCTCCATGAAAACGTAAAGGTTAGGTTTGAGTATACTACCTTGCACTAAAGCATTAATGTAGTAACTGAGTAGCGTCGGATAACTCGTTGATTGGTGCCGTTTATACCTAGCATAAGCGAAAGATAAGTCGGTAGGAAGATAGCCATCTACGGCGACATCTTTACCATTTGAGACGAGCTTCTCAATTTCTGCTATCCTACGGATTTCTTCATTAAAAACCATGAAGTCAGTTAAAGTTGTCCCTCTATCTCCTATAGGGATTTCATTTTTCCCTAATACCGTGGCTATTTCCGGGAAGTAGGTCCACCCATGGGACGCCAGAATTTGTCCGATTGTTGTCTTTCCGGATCCCGGAAGCCCTTCTAAGACAAGGAAAAAACCAGGTTCCCTATTCGACATACCTATTTTGCTCCGGCCGTAGGTTCTCAAAATATGAAGATACTAATTGTTAGTGAGTTGGTGGATGCTTTATTCTGTGACCTATAACTTGTGGATGTCGAGGAGTCCTGCGTGGAAGAATTTCTTCTGATGTCCCGTCGTACTCAAAGAGTAAGCCAAAGCAACCCCACTGGATAATACTCCGAATAGTTTCCTCAACGTTTCCATGAATTTCAACCTTAGATCTTACTAATTCCAAGAATTCACGTTTATCCAAATTCCTACCCTCATGTAAAACGTGAAGAATAGCCACGTATGGTTCAACATGTTTAAGTTGTTCTCCAAGAATCTGTCTACGTTCTTTACGATGAGTTTTTGCAAACTTATGACCGATTTCAGTAAGTTCAATCTCACTGTCTTCAACAACAACGAAGTCTAGTTGTTCAGCCAAATGTAGAGGCGGAAGAAATTTGTCTATCCCAACTTCCATTGCGATGATGAGGTTGGAAGCAGTGGTTTTTCCACCAAGAGAGTTTAGGATATCCATGAAATCCCTTAAATCAGAGATGGAAACGTGTGGAAAGACCTTTTTCATGGAATGTCACCACATTAACAATATTTTCTATCTTCTGATGCTAAATAGTTGCCGCCTTTTGAGTTAAACGTGCCGACTATCTTAGGTTTGAGTTGCTGTAAGAATTACTGTGACAAAATCCTCGGGAGAAACGCCAGGCGTTTCAACTTTATTTGTTTGGTAAAAATTTTCTATAGTACTTAAAAGCTCTGCTCTATCTGCCTTAGCGCCTCTAAGCGTATTTTCAAGATCGAGTAATTTCTCTTTTGGAATGAAAAAGAAGTCTCCTGTAATCATTATGTCGTTTATATTATTACCCACTAATTCAAGTGTGATTCTAATTAAACCACCCTTTGCCTTATGACATGCTTCAACAATTTTTATGTCACCGGTAATCTTTACTTCGCTTCTTCTAGTGAGACGCGGATGAGATAGCTCCGGGGCGAATAGCCATTCTTGAGAATGATATTTAGTCCGCACCATTTCTAAGAGGTCTTTTTCTTTTTTTGTTAATTTTCCATAGCGGAATGTTATACCTAACGCCTTCTCAAATCCGTTTTTAAGCGCTTTCGTCGCTTCTTCTATGCTTACTGTTCTACCTAGTTCTTTGTTTGCTGTAGTGACCCATTCTTCCATTGTCTTAACGATTTTGTCCCGGAATTTTTCAGATGGAACTTTGAGCGTCTTGCCCATTAATTTGTAGTTAAAATCGAGAATTATGTTTCCTGTTAGGATGAGGGTATCATCGAGTACTGTAGCTCCATTGCCTGAAATTTTCCTTCCATGGACTTGAATGTCATTAACGGCTCGATATTCTGCAGGTATTCCAAGCTCTTTGTACGCTTCCACAGGACCTCTTAAAAGAACTTGGTAAGCTTCCTCTACGCTTACCGGAATAAGGGGATTGTTACGGTCAACTATTATTTGGTAGAAAAGTTGATTGCCGTCTAACAGGACGGCACCGCCACCGAGGATACGTCTCACAATCGGAATACCATGTTCTTTGCAGAAGTGTAAATCAACATCTTTCTCAAGAGCTTGATGATAACCAATGCAAACTATAGGGTATGATGGGTAACAGAAGATAATAGTATCAGGGATGACCCCACTACTCTTAGCAAGCCCAACGGCTTCGTATATGGCTTGGGTGTCGAAGGAATCTATTTTTCCCAGATTCAATAAGCGAAATGACATGTCAAAAACAAGCTCCTTGTGAGGAAGGAAAACAATTTACCTTTTCATAGTTTAATTAATTCTTCGTAAATGGCTAAGGTATTTCGTGCAGCTTTATCCCATGTAAAGTACTCTAAAACACGTTTTCGACCATTCTCCCCCCATTGCCTAGCCCTCATTGTATCCCTAAGAACTTCTTTTACTCCCCACGCAATGTCAGCTGAGTCTTCGCCATTTATGTGCACCCCACATTGATCTGGGCCGCTTGGAACTACTTGCTCCTTAAACCCACTTAGTCCTCTTGCCCCAACTACGACTGGTCGCTCCATAGACATAGCCTCTAATGAAACTATGCCAAATGGCTCAGAAAGTGAGGGGAAGACGCAGACATCTGCCATTGCATAATGAAGAATTCGTTCTTCCTCAGAGACCCATTCGGACCTGAAAATCACCTTGTCGGCGATGTTCAGGCGTTGTGCAAGTTGGACCAGATCCTGATACTCCTCGCCTTTTCCTAAGATCACGAGTTTCGTCTTTGGAAACTCTGCAAGTATCGTTGGCATAGCTTGAATGAGATTCTGGATTCCTTTAATCCAAGTGAGGCGCCCAATAAATAGAATTACTTTCTCATCAAATTCAAGTTTGTAAGATGCTTTGATAGTTTCGAGCTTCTTTGAGTCGACTTTTGTCGGATCATACTTCTCAGGAGAACACCCATTCCAACAGACGCGAATCGTTTCAACTGGATAGCCTAAGGATATAAGATGGTCTCTCATCGCGTAAGAGACTGTCACAATCCTTCCAGCCTTTTCAGCCATAGCTCTCTCAAAATGCCTCACTACTTCGGATCCAGTCCCACCTGACCTTTGCTCCTCAGTAGAGTGTAAATGAAAGGCTACTGGAATCTTGTCTCCAATCTCCTTTACAATCATCAACCCAGCAGGGGCGGAGAGCCAATCATGAACCGCGACAACGTCGTAACTTTCTCGCTCCTTTCTAATCAACTCGTTAACAAACTTGCTGGCAGAAAGATGGCTGTAGGAGAATATGTCGCAGAAAAACTTGATGTTCGTCCCCCAACGGCGCAAGTCTTCGGTCACAACGATTGGAAAGACGTCACAGGTGTCGACGATCATAGGTCGATGAATCATTATTCCATTCCAATGTTCGTGTGTGGGAAGATCCCCTGGGTTAAGGGTGAATACAACCACCTCATAACCAAGTTCAACAAATTTGCGCGTGATTTCGATGGCATACGTGCCAAGTCCCCCAACTAGGCGAGGGTAGTATTCCCAGACGAAAAAGGCTATTCGCATTCTCCATACTCCTGTAGGTGTTCATCATTGAAATTCAATGCATTAGAGGCAACTGAACAAGTAATAATAATTCTGCAACAATTGTAGGTACAAGACCCCCTACTAAGCCTATCCAAAACCATTTGAAAAATTTCATATAATAATGTCTACGTTTTTCTAAAACTCCTAAAGCGACAATATTAGCCGTTGAACCCACCATTGTTATATTGCCTCCATAGCAACCACCAAAGAGCAATGCCCACCATAGTGGGAAAACTGGGATTCCATTTGCCCCTAAACTTTGAACTATCGGAATAAATGCCGCAACCAAGACTACATTATCTAAAACTGAAGATCCCCACGTGGCAACCCATAACACTAGCGTAAGAGCTAGGATAAGAGTACCTCCGGTTAGTATAAGCATCGAACTTGCAAGCCTATCAGTTAAGCCAGTATACTTCAGACAACCCGCCTTCGCAAACAAAAACATGAAGAATATTAACGTCCACCAGTCAACGTCTTTCTCCAAATATTTTCTTGCCTTCGCCCTTTGCCAAAGCATAACTATCCCCGCGCCTGCTATCGAAGTTGCAATGAGTATGGTATTCTTTTCAAGACCAAGGAGCAGTTCAATTCTATAGTGCAGAGCAATGAAGACCAGAACTATGAAAAACAATATGGAACTCTGCTTAAACATTCTTTTGTCTTTTACCTCAGCCCATTCGTCCAAAGTTGTGTCGCTATCTTTTGCAAGCTTTGCATTAATCTTTTCTTGGAACAATTTCATGTCTTTACGATACCAGAACAGGGCTAACGGCATAAGAGAAACCAGAGAAATTATAGCAGTTGGGGTAGCCCATCTTAAGTAATCCTCGAAAGTTAAGCTACCCCTTAAGGCTATCAAAAGTCCTATTGGATTTCCCAAAACGGTTGCAGAACTTCCTATGTTCGTCGCCAACACAGCCATTATTATGTAGGGTACTGGATCCGCGTCAAAACGGTCACAAAGCTCTAGTATCATGGCTGTGACGAAAAGTATCGAAATCACTTCACCAACTAAGGCAGCTGTTAGCGCGGACAACACCATAAAAGTCAACATAAGCTTTGTAGGGTCAAACTGCGACATCTTAATCGTTTTTATCATCAACCAATTAAAGAAGCCAACCTCCTTCAGTAAGCCAATAATAACCATCATCCCAACCAGGAATATGATCACGTCTAGGCTCATGAAAGTGATCGTATGCTCTAAGTCTATAGTTCCTGTAAGAAGCAGTATTGTTATACCTACAAAAGCAATTCCTACTCTAAATCTCCAAAACATTAAAGTTCCAATGACAGTTGCGATAAAGACAGTTCCCGCAATAGTTTGGGCAACATTCGTCAATACTGAATAAAGCAGGCAACCGATTCCCAAATTAACAAGTATGAAAATTGCAAAATCTCTTTTTGTTCCCGGAATGCCGATTTCCTCAGGTTCTGCCATTAATTCCACAACTCTGTAAGGTGAATATATAGCAAACTTAAACAACCTTTCTATATATTTACTGTACACTAGAAACTCCAAAAATTAGACAAGATGTTTTTGACTTTATGTAGAGTTTCATCGGCCTCATTTTTTACCTGTTGAGAAGAGTTACACCGATTATCCTCAAGTTCAAAAGGTGCTTTAGCCATCTCCATAATAACTGCCGCAACTGTTTTTGACAAAGCTTCTAAGTTATAGCCACCCTCCAAAACGGCTAAGAAACGCCCATCGCAGACCTTTGAGGCTACACCCATAATCATTTGAAATTCTTGGAGATATCCAAGACTTGACATCGCCATATTTGCAACAGAATCAGCGTAATGGGCATCAAAACCAGCTGATACGATGATAAACTCTGGTTTGAACTGTGTAGTTACGGGAATAACAATCTCTTTCACAGCTTTTAAGTAGATTTCATCGTTTGACGAGGGCGGAAGAGGAATATTTACCTTGAAGCCTTTTCCCGCACCCTCACCGATTTCCTCTAAGAAGCCTGTCCTAGGATATAGTGTCCTCCCATCTTGATGCAAGCTAACGTAGAGGACATTTGATGCTGTGTTAAAGATTCTTTGAGTTCCGTTTCCGTGATGCACATCTACGTCGATAATTGCGACTCTATTGAGATTATGCCTTTTAATCAAATATTTCGCTGCAATTGCAACGTTGTTAAAGATGCAGAAACCAGTTGAGCTCGGTGGAAAAGTTGGACCGCTAGGTCCGGCGTGGTGTCCTGGTGGGCGAACTAACGCGAATGCATTAGCAATCTCCTTGGAGAGAATTAGTTCACACCCTTTCAAGACTCCCCCTACCGCAAGAAGGGCAACTTCATAACTCTTCGAGCACATAAATGTATCACTATCTAAATGACCACCACCAGATTGACATAGGGATGCTACGTTTTTTATGTAAGCCGAGTCGTGAACCAACCTGACTTCTTGAATTGTAGCCTTTTGGGGTGCGATTTTTTGAAAGCGTTTATCTTTGAAGATTCCAGTTTTTTCAAAGGTATTCATAATGCTGGATAATCTTAACGGAGACTCTGGATGCGAAGATCCAGGGTTGTGCAGCAGATAATGAGGGCTATAGATTATTCCTGTTGTAGGCAAGTTCGCTTCACAAAACTAGGATTATTAATTCCCTGTTCAATAAAAGGTGAAGTACAAAAAACTCGTCATAAATAAACTTCAGTCTTTATTTTGTATTTTCATTTCTCTTCGTGAGTCGAATTGTTCGGAGATAATTTCGATATTCCGGGTTATAGATGCATGAAAATGCAAATGTGCTGGCAATGCCGATACCCATGCAGATAGCGCCAATGGGTTGCATTGATAGAATAGTGAAAACTATGCCGCTCAACCAACTGATAGATGATATGATCACGCAAGTGATGGCAATGCAGTTAAAACGTGTCTTCGTTTTAGCTTTTTTCATATCCCGGACTCTCGGTTGCCAAAATCTTTGTTGCCTTGCGTTTATTGTATTTATGCCTGATACTAAGAATTGCTAATTTGACGCTCCCCAAATTTTTGACGACAGACAAAACTAAATATAGATGCTCACTGACCTCAAGGGTTACCATTCAAGATCCGATCTTGCAACTTCCTCCCAACACCTTTTACAAAGTGGAGCCATAGTCTCGGTAATATATACAACAACCGAGTGAATATGACATTTAAAACACGTATCCCCGCCGAGTGTTTCAGTCACATCAGGCATCGGCATCTTCTTAGCCATACTAATCACCCTTGCGTCATGCCCAAAACTCATGAAGGAGGACGAAGCTGGTAATCATTCGATAAATGGCACTCTCGTCTAGGAACCCTCTGGGACTTAACCAATCTGCATACACAAATTCTCGACCAAGATTCCCATAATAGTAAACGCAAATCGATTCGTGATCCTTACTTTCCCGCGGGCCATCAAATGGGCAACCTAGCGTTTGCGCAGCTTTTTTCGCCGCTGTCTCCACAACCTTGAGACGATTCAAGTTAGAATTAGCTTCATGTGGAACGTATAAGACGAGCTTTTTGGCAGCGTTCATGCTTTTCACCATTTGTCTTTTTTAACAGCTATTCTCAAAAATAAGTGTGAAATCAACTCATATTTAAAATCGGACGGAAGAATACGTCTTTTTTTAGGAGACAAAAATCTTAGAGAGACAAGCGAAAGTATTGAGGCATCCGATAAAAATCTTTAAAGGCAAGAGATCTTGAAGAAATCAAGAAAGCGTACACTTAATATTCAACTAGCTGAAAAATTAAATTGGCCAAACGGTCCAAACAATCATCGAACAACTTCAACAACGGGTCACATTATGAAAAGACAGAAATCACCGTTTGGAGTTGTGTGCTATCTTGTCTGAACCAGTTAGATATTGTTCTCCTAAATGTGAGTTTTTCCAATGCGGACAACGAGCAAACTATTTTAAAGGAGAAAAAGTGTTTTGCCGCTGGGCCGACGATGAGTGCCACGCAACAAGATGTAACTATACCTCATGCGTTCGCGGTCGGCTACTCGCTAATGGAGTCTGTGGATTAACAGTACGCCGAAAGACTACAGAAAAAGAAGTGCCGGAAAAAGCCCTTCCTGCCATAAGGTTGAGAGGTCGAGTAATTCGCCGAATTGATGAAAGAGAGATATATTAACTCCTTTGAAACTCCGCTAAATCACCTTAATTAAAATCTAGAGAAAGATTTCAAATAAAGCCTACCGATTATACTTTTGTAGGACCTTTCTTAAACTCTTAATGAAACTCTCTGATTCATCATTCCTTATGCTAATTTGGTAGGCTCCGTCAATCCAGTTGCGAACTAACTGAAAAAAGAGGTCGCCGACATCCTTTCTTATATAAAGTAGGAAGCAGTTGACATCGGGAGTGAATTGTTTCAGAAGAGTGAATGAAGCTATTGCCGTCTTCAATCGTGAGGCGTCAATCTCTACTTTACAGTCAACAACTATCAATGGATGAATAAAAGCATATTTTCCACGTCGACCTATGGACACATCGACTTCCATATTGTAAGTCTGACCCTTTTCTTGTCGAACTTGCACTCCCTCGCCCCAAAAGACATCAAAACCTTTGGGTAAGAGAACCTTACTCTTTATTAGGCGATACACGTATTCCTCAAAGGCGTAAGCTCTAAACTTTCCGAAGAACTGAGCAGGCCCTATCTTATCCTTATGCCTTTGAATGGTATTTAGAAAAACCCCGAAATCACGAACTTTAAGACTTGCAGCCCATGCTTTATACTTTCTTTGAAGAAGAAAACCAATTCGACGTGTTTCCAAATCTTGACTTGCACAAAGATCTTCAACGTAGTCGGTCGGTTTCTTTAGGCGTGTCAATTTTAAGCGATCCCTTTATCAATTACCATCGAAACTTCACTCATAGTTGAGCCATCCGAATGAGATTAGCATAACGACGACAAATTTGATCTCCCAAAATGAACATAGGAAAACTTAAAATGAAAAACACCAAGCAGTGATGGTTTACGCTGGAGGCTAACATCTGTTGGAAATTCTAGAAAAACGCGTTATAGCCTCACTTATTTTCCTTGTTGGATTAACATTATTGGCTCTAGGACTTCACTTTGGGCAGGTCGCTGATGTTGTAAGATTTTTGAAGACAACTTTTGAGGCGACTACTGCGGGAATACCGTGAAAGAGGTTGAGGGTTAGTGAGCAAACGCGACAAGAAGCCTTTGCCAAAAGTAGCGCAAAAAGCACAGAAAGTTGAAGTACATAAAAGGGTGAAAATTTGGTGGATCCGAAGGCTAGTTCAGCTTACTTCCTTCACCCTCTTTAACGCAGGTATCTGGGGTTTAGGGCCTTGGCCCATCGTACTGCCAATATTAGTTTATTTTGATAGCTCCACAAAAACTGTAGCTGGATCCTATGAATTACTTGAATATATGCTTTCAGAGGCAGTTATGCCTTGGATCGCATTAGCTTCGATTTTGTTGTTCAGTGTTCTTATTGGTAGAGCAACCTGTGGCTGGCTATGCCCACTTGGATTCATTCAAGACATGTTGACTCATCTTAAAATAGGACGTTGGCAACCGTCATTAAGAACTCATAATTCCCTAAAAAACATGAAATATGGCGTTTTGTTGGTTGTTTTACTGATTAGTGGCTCTATTGCAGCCGCTACAGTTTCTAATCCAGCTTCTGGACAACATCTTAAGGATTCACTCGGCAAAGCAGGGCAAGGCCCATACAGTGCAGTATGTCCTTTGGGAACACTATTTGTGGTAATACCAAAGCTCCCATTAGCTTGGGCGAGAATTTTACCTTCCGCAAGCGACATAACTTGGGATTCGTTCACCCAGACCTTGCCAGTGCTTTTACCTTCACTCCTCGTAGTCCGCTTGATATTGTTGCTGGTATTCCTTATTGGTTCAATTTACTTGCCCAGATTTTGGTGCCTATACGTTTGCCCCTTAGGTGCATTTATGGCATTAATAAACCGGTTTAGGTTTCTTGGATTGAGGAGAGATCCAGTTAGATGCACAAAATGTCGAGACTGCGTTGAGCTATGCCCAATGAGAGTACGTATCCTCGACTTACCATTTGAGAAGTTCAATGACGCTGAATGTACTTTATGCCTCGATTGCCAAGATGCTTGCACGCAGGATGCAATTAAATTTAAGGCTCCATAAGTAAACAGCAATAGAATTGAGAAAGTAAGGTTAAACATAAGCCTTAGTTGAAAGTTGCTACATTTTATCTCAGCAGTTGATTAATGATCAATTGAGCGTGTACTAAATGCGTTTAAGAAAGGTTCCCTGCGCCCTAACGATAGCTGGCTCAGATAGCGGTGGGGGGGCTGGAATCGAGGCTGACCTCAAAACTTTTGCCGCGCTCCAAGTCTACGGAACGTGCGCAATCACTGCCGTAACCGCCCAAGATACGCGTGAGGTTTATGCAATATTTCCGATGCCGGCGGATGTAGTTAAAAAGCAAGTTGAGACAGTCCTCGCTGACTTTCAAATTAGCGCATTAAAAACGGGAATGCTTTATACGCAAGAGAATGTTGATGCCGTTGCTAACTTGATCGGCAAAAGCCGAATGAAGATAGTTGTTGATACAGTTTTTGCCGCCGGATCTGGGAAGAAACTTATTCTCGACGACGCCCTAGATGCCCTACTTCGTCAATTGATGCCCAAGGCGCTGGTTGTAACCCCAAATATCCCGGAGGCCGAGATAATTACAGGTGCAAAGATCGCTACTGTTGACGATATGAAAGACGCCGCAGTAAGTATCGCGAAATTAGGACCCAAAGCGGTAGTCATTAAGGGCGGGCACTTAAAAGGAAAAATTGTTACTGATATTTTCTATTTTAGAAACAAGTTTCAGAGTTATACTAAACCAAGGATTGAAGTTAAGGCTCACGGAAGTGGCTGCACCTTTTCTGCAGCTATTACTGCTTACCTTGCCAAAGAGTTGGGAGTATCACGGGCGATCGCTATGGCTGAACAGTTTATGAAGGACGCATTAATCCACACTTTAAACGTTGGAGAGGGACGAACACCAGCCAATCCAATGGCTCTTCTCTATAATGAGGCAGAGAAATTTCGTGTAATTGAAGAGATTGCGGCTGCTGTCCGAATGATTGAGAATAGCCCCGAGTTCGCTCCTTATATTCCAGAAGTTGGCACGCAGGTGGGAATGGCACTGCCGTATGCGTCATGGCCTCACGATGTAGCTGCTATTGAGGGGAGAATAATTAGGCTCGCCGACCGCGCCAAAACTGTTGGTTTAATCAGGTTCGGAGCGTCAAGTCATATAGCTAGAGTTATCCTAACTGCGATGCGCTATGACCCTAACTTTAGGGCAGCGATAAATATTCGCTACGTTCCAGAGTTAATCAGCTCATTCAAAAGCCTCAAATTTATTGTTTCGAGTTTTGATCGCAAGCTGGAGTTGCCCGAGGTTAAAGTTGTCGAAGGGGGCACGTTGGCTTGGGGAGTTGAACAAGCTATTAAGAAAACAAAGGGAATGCCGACCGTTATCTTTGACCTCGGAGAGGTTGGTAAGGAACCTATGATTAGAGTACTTGGTAAAACAGCTACTGAAGTTGTCTTGAAATCATTCTCTGCCATTAATGCTTTGAAGGGAAAACATGGAAAAAGGCAACGTTAAGCAGGTAGCCCGGTCTTCTGAATATAGAGTTTTAGCATTGTCTGAACTGCTTTCTCATCAATTTTTCCACTTGCACAAGCAGTTTCAAAAAACCGCTTCGGAATTCTGAGATTGGATAGTTTAAAGCCCTCGCGTGCCTTGAAGGCATATTTCTCATTAAAGATTTGCTTGCCAAGACTTTTTAACTCCTCAGGCGTTCGTTCAATGCTGAAACATTTCAACGTATCAACCACGACTGCCTCGTTATATATGCCTCTAGCAAAAAGGCAAATCACAAGAGTGGTAAGAAGGCACCTCCAGTAATCCTCAGAAACAAGTAGGTCAACCATTTGTTCAAGAGACAACGGAGTTCTCAGCGCCTTTTCATCAACACTATAACCAGCATTGTCCAGGTGCGAGTGGCGTGGGCTGACGATTTGGCCAGCGATTGTAGCTGGTCCAACCATGTAACCAGCAACCTCATTTCCGCCCAGTGCCATGGCATAATCGGAACCTCCAAACTTGCTAGCCAACGCTTCAACTCCACAAGTGAGTGTCGAGTAGAATTCGTTAGGTTTCTTAACTGCCAAATCTATCGCTCGTAGGTAGTTGTCAACGTTTCCCCAACTCAAAGGAACGCCCAGCGTGTCCTTAGCTGAGATTAAGTTGTGCTCATAAGCCTCAGTTGCCCAAGCTAAAACAACCCCGGTGCTCATTGCATCTAAACCGTATCGATCGCAGCGTTCAATTAATCTTAAGATACCTTCAGGATTGTTTACCCCGAGGTTTGAGCCTAACGCGTATATAGGCTCATAATCGTAGGGAACCAGCATAGTCTGAAACTCGTGGCCAACCGCAAAGGGAAGTCGGAGCGCTGCAATGTGGATACACCCGATTGGACACTGGGGGCAAGCCATCTTCCTAGCAAGGTAGGTGTCAGCGAAATGCTCGCCGGAAATGTTGTCCGCACTCTCGAACTGAGCTTGATTGAAATTCTTTGTCGGAAGTGCTTTGATCTCGTTTAGAACGCCTATGTTGGCAGCGGTTCCCATGTCATGGTATTTCATCATCTTCTCCGTTTTGATGATGTCGTTGTAAATTGACTCGTAGAGCTTTCGATATCGGGTTAAATTTTTAATTGGTATATCTTGGCTACCCCTTACGACAATTGCTTTAAGCATCTTACTTCCGAACACAGCCCCAAGACCTAGCCTGCCGAAGTGTCGATACGTGTCCACATTTACATTAGCGAACCGTATGAGCTGCTCTCCAGCCGGACCTATTCTAACAATGCTACGGCGTCCTCTTCCAGGTTCGACTTCTCTCAAAATTCGACCAACAGCGTATGGTGACAACCCCCAGAGGAGGCTGGCATCCTTTATCAAAACCTTATCGTTATGGATAGCTAGGTAAACCGGGGAACTTGCCTTACCTTTGATTATGATGGCGTCGTAACCCGCAAGACGGATGGTCATTCCCAGCCGACCACCGGCATGCGTTTCACCTAGGTTACCAGTGAGAGGAGACTTGAACATGCACACGACTTTAGTACAGCATGGGAAATACGCATTCAATGGTCCAATCGCAAAGATGATGGGTGCTTCCGGGTCAAATGGATCTACACCTTTTGGACAGTGTTGTTGAAGAAGCTTGACCGCAACACCGTCTCCGCCGAGATAACGATCAAAAAGTTCTTGCCGCTCAATAAACTCGGTCTTTCTATTCGTGAGATCAACTTGAAGCGTATGCCCAGCCATGTTATACCAGGACCTCCACTTTTTCCAGCGTAAGAACGTTGTGTGGGCAGAATCGAGTACATGCACCACAGTGTATACAAACAATGGGCTTCTTGGTCTCAGGGTCCATGTTTATCGCACCGATTAAACAAGCAACAGAGCATTCGCCGCAACCTGTGCATTTCTCTTTATCTAAAAGCACTCCGCCTCCTTTGCGCGGTTTTAACGCACCAACTTTACAGGCTTTTGCGCACTGCGGGTCTAGGCATCCGCGACAAGTAATAACCATAAAATTGCCTTCAATACCACCTTGAGTCTTTACTTGGATCGCACTTTTTCCGACTGAGAGAACTCTGTGGAGAGTTCGTGAACAAGCAAACATGCAATTATAGCAACCTATACAACGTCCCATCTCGACGACGTGAAGCCTAACAGGCAATTTCATTCCTCCACCAATGTTAAAACAAATAGACTAGCTAGAAAACGACTTTAAGCCATCCCTGAGCGATTTGTAAAATAGCATCATGGAAAATTCAATGCCTCAGTTATGCCTGCACAACTCTAGATAGTTCATCATACCTAGCCTTAACTGTCTCGTAAATCTTCTTTCGAAGCTCCTCGCCTTTAAGCCCGAGTTTCTTGAGTTCTGCAATTTTGGCGGAAAGGTAAACGTCAGAGAGAACCTCTTTTACCCAATTTTCGAAGTCTCCCCTCGGAAGATGAAATTCTATGGACCTAACGTCAATTGTTTTGAGGTAATCAGAAAATTCTGCAAGACTTTTGGCCGCTTGATCAGTATAATGCCCAATTGCAGTGGAGAAGTGGAATGCCTTGTGTATGGCAACGTAACTGAGGATTCTCACTGCCTCATCTTTTGAAACAGTCAGTATTCTCGTTAACTCCTTGCCTTTTTCCGTGATTAAGTACTTAGCGGGTTTTCCAACTTCTTGAACATATCCAGCTTTGGTGAGACCGCGCAGTAGTCCAAGAATTTGGGCTCGTATTAAACCTGCCTTTGCTTCGATGTCTTTCAAACCTGAAGGTTGAGCCAGTTCCTGTAGCGCCCTCAATATTTTTGTTCTTTGAGCTTCTTTCTCTTCCAAATTAGATTAAACCTCTTTAAATACGGTTCCTTACGTTATAGACTGGCATCGATATTTAAACTTGTTTTGATATCGATTGATAATATATCGCCTTTAAATATTGCATAGTTTTTGAAAAACCGTCTTAAATGAAACTCCCGCACTTAAGTTCCGAAAGCTTTATGGATAGCCATTTTAGAGGTCAATGGCCCCTAAATTCAATTAAAAAAGCTTTTAGCGAAAGGGACTTATTACGATGTAGCCATAATCCAACGTTTCACCGCACGGGGAATAATTCATGGATATAGCAGAAATGGTTTACGAGTTCCCGCCGAAAATTGTTGGAGGACTCGGCACTTACGCTATGGAAATAACCCAGCAATTT
>Ga0315306_10000086_pt1 | contig 41739 bp, 43 predicted proteins | sample TDP1_MG_FD_203803 | JGI IMG/M metagenome (GOLD analysis project Ga0315306, IMG submission 203803) | Freshwater sediment microbial communities from Lake Towuti, South Sulawesi, Indonesia - TDP1 | ecosystem: Environmental > Aquatic > Freshwater > Lake > Sediment | place: Indonesia: South Sulawesi... | reverse complement strand
CCAAAAAATTGCCCGTAGTTTCACCTCACCAGTGACCTCATCTCCTCTCTCCTTTCAGCATGGGGCCAGAAGGGCGCCTCCCATGGCATACGCCTCTACGCATCGAGGTGAAAGAAACTTGCTGCAGCAGTCTCTTGAACAGGCAGAAAATCAGTGCAGAGACTGCAAGACTCCGTCGCCTATGGTCTGCGTTGAACGCTGCGACGTCTGGCGAGTGAAGAACGAGATAATCGAAGTCAGCAGAATCTTGAGAGAAGTCGGGCACACAAAGACCTTGCTGAACGCTGTCAAAAACGCCAGACGAATAGAGGTAATTGACGCGCTCCAAGAGCGTCCCCACAGCGTGAGGGAGTTACGGCAACGGCTCAAGAAGAGCGGTTACCGCCACAGTCGCTCAACAATAACAAACACCTATCTCAAACCCTTGAAGAAAGCGGGACTGATCAAAGAGGACGGCGCGAGATATCGGCTCACGTTTTACGGCAGAAAAGTTCGAGAAATGTTGCAAGGGCTCCGTTACAGGGACGCTTTGCCAATTCACTCTTGCTGTTACGAAGAAACCGTTATGAGGGAATTGAGTCATGGACCAAAAACCTTCGAGGAGTTGAGGGCGCTTGTCAGCCAGAAGAGCCTGTCAAGAATATTAATGCGGCTCAGGAAAAGAAGGCTGACAACCAGGAAATCGAGTGGCGACTACGTTTTCTATCACAGAGCAAAGAAGAGAGCCCCAGCAGGCTTGTCGCCGACTGAGAGGAGGGTTTTTGAAGCCATCCCAGACACGGGGGTTTCCGCCCGAAATCTTTCAAAGAGCGTAGGTATAACGCTTCGACGAACATACAAGTATCTGCGCCGACTGAGGACAAGGGAACTGGTTCTTGCTTTGAGAGTGCGAAAGACGTATGAGCTGACGCATCAGGGAGCGGAGGTTGCTTTTGTCTTGGACGAGATGGGAAAACTTGCTTCACAGTCTTTGAGCGCGCCCAGTGCAGCTCTGCAGCGTTCACCCTAGTCTTTTCTGGACGTTCTCGAGTTTCAATGTTTAAATAAGAGCTTTGTTTAGAGTGTTTCTAACACTTCGCAGACTGGGATGCCATTGGCAACGATTCTCGAGGCTAAGGGTGTCAAGAAAACCTACACCATGGGCAAGGTTCTGGTTCCAGCCTTGAGAGACGTCAGCCTTAGGGTTGAGGAAGGCGAGTTCGTAGCCATATTTGGTCCCTCCGGAAGCGGAAAATCAACCCTCCTTCACGTGCTCGGCGGTCTGGACAGACCAGACGAAGGCGACGTTTTCATCGACGGGATAGGCTTGTCCACACTGAACGACAACAGGCTGGCTGAGGTTCGCCTCCGCAAGATAGGATTCGTCTTCCAGTTCTTCAACCTCCTCCCCCGACTAACAGCCCTAAGAAACGTCGAATTGCCACTGACGCTGGCTGACGTTTCAGAGAGAGAGGCTGTGGAGAAGGCTAAGGAAGTCTTGAAGATTGTGGGGCTAGAGGAGCGCATCAACCATCGCCCAACGGAACTCAGCGGCGGAGAACAGCAGCGCGTCGCCATAGCTAGAGCGTTAGTTAACGAGCCAAAGATTGTTCTAGCCGACGAACCCACTGGAAACCTAGACACAGCCACTGGTTTGGACATCACCGCTTTGATGAAGCGCCTAAACCAAGAGAAGAGACAGACCTTCGTGGTCGTGACCCACGACGAGAACGTTGCCAAAACAGCGGACAGAATCTTCCAGTTGAGAGACGGCTTGATCCGCAGAGCCCAAAAGGAGGATGCTCGGCTTTGAGGAGAAAGAGAATCCTAGCCATGGCTTGGGAGAGCCTAAAGCAACGCCGATTCAGAACATCCCTCACCACCCTGGGCGTTGTCATAGGCATAACAGCGATCATAGCCTTGGCTTCACTGGGCGAGGGCTTTCGCGTGACCATAAGGGAGCAGATGGAGCAGGGATTCGAACTAAACGTTTTAACAGTCATGTCGGGAGGATTGCTCACCGGCGTGGGTAGCTACTTCACAGACGACGATGTCCGAAACATAAGCAAGATTGAGGGCGTGGCTGTCGCGGCACCTCTTCTTCAGAAGAGCGCCGTCAAGCTATACAACAATGAGACACACAAAAACTCCACAGCCCTAGTGATGCTAGGGGTAAACTTCGCCGAGTTCTGGCTCATCTACCCAGAGAGGTTGCTGTTTGAAAACGGCAGTCTTCCCACATCGATTGCCAACAACACGCTGATTATAGGCTACAATGTGGAGCACCCCAAAGAAACCGAGACCTTCGCCTACACAAACCAGAACGTGACGGTTGAGATTGCCCTCTCTCGCACCAGATTTGAAAATTACACCTTCAACCTTGCAGGGACAATTGGGAAAAGCGGTGCCGCTGGCTTCATAAACTTTGACGACACAATATTTGTGCCCTTAGAGGCAGCTCGACAAATCTTCGACACAGACAGAGCCGACATGATTTTCGTGAAACTTTCCGACCCAAGTTATTCTGATTCCGTAACGACACAGATTAAGGAGTTGTTTCCAGCTCAGGAGGTAAGAGTTCTCGTTCCCAGCGCGTTCATGGAGCAGGTGGAGTCAGTGCTCAACATGGTGGAGATTTTCCTAACCTCCATAGCCTCGATTGCATTGCTAGTGGCTGGATTGGGCATTATGAACATCATGACGGTTTCGGTTATGGAGAGGACTCGAGAGATAGGCATCTTGAAGGCTATTGGAGCCAAGAGCCGCACGGTCTTGACCATGTTCCTCACAGAAGCAGCCCTAATCGGGATTATGGGCGGATTGATAGGCGTCCCGTTAGGATACGCAATGGCAAACGTCTTGAGTCACCTTATGTACAGGTACAGCGCGGGTTTCACGCCGAGTCGCTCCATAATTACTGGGAGTCGCTCTCACCCCTTAGCCGCTGTGACGCCCATTCTTACGCCTCAGTTGGCGATTGGAGCCATCGCCTTCGCGCTCGTTGTCAGCGTCATCTTCGGTTGGTATCCCGCGAGAAAAGCAGCCAAGCTAAACCCTGTTGAAGCGTTAAGATACGAGTAGCCTAAAATTCGCCCTTCAGATTCCAACTGCTGTTTGCGTACTTCTCCACCTGAAGTCTCTCAGCCAGTCTCTGTTCCTGAGTTGTCAAGGCTTCCTCCTCTTTGAATTCTGTGCTCAGCGCTTTCTCAAATCCTCTCTTCAATGCCTTGTAGACTTCTTCTGTGGTCACGGTTTTTGCTCGTTCGTGTGTGACTGACGTCAGTTTCTCCCTCGCCACACAAACAACTTCGGGAATCGTTTTCGCCCACGGAACACGCAGGAAAGTGAACATTCTATCAATGTCAACGTCTAGTAGGAATGTGCCGTGTTGAAGAAGCACTCCGCCCCTGTGAAACTGGGCGCTGCCAGAGATTTTTTTTCCGTTTATGGCTATGTTTGGACAGTTCTTTGGGTCGCCCGGGTTGAAGTCCGCGTCTATGCCCAAGACTCGCGCCGCTTCTATGAGTCCATTGCATATAGTGTTGTAGGCTATGTAGACATCTTGTGTTCCCAAATCCTCTTCCTTGACAATTACGCTGTATGTGATTTCGCCTTGGCTGTCGTGGTAGACGGTTCCTCCGCCCGTAATCCTTCGGACGATGTCCACTCCGTGTTTTGTGCAGTTCTTCACATGAACCTCGTTGAAAACATCTTGGAAACGCCCAACAGAAACAGCTGAAGGCTCCCACCGATAAAAACGAAGTGTGTTGGGCACCAAATCTTCTATTCTGGCGGCTACGACAGCTTCGTCAATAGCCATGTTTCTGAAAGCAGTGTTTACACCGAATTTCAACAGTCTCCAAGCGGTCATTCCTAGATCAACACTCACTTTTCAATTCAAGTAATATCCTTTGCACTACATACATTTAAATCGGTTTTTAAGCTTGTAAATCTGAGCGGGAGGAATCTGTGTGAAATCTCCTCTTGAGGTTTCAGTCAAACGTGAAGTGCTCGATATGATACTTGGTAGCGCTAGGGCGTTGCACCCCAAGGAGACTGTTTTTCTTCTGCGTGGACATTCGGATAAAAATGTCTTGATTATATCTGAACTGCTTGTTCCACCGTCAGCAACTTATGGAAGAGGATTCGCATCCTTTCCAGCCCACATGCTTCCAATCGATTTCTCCGTAGTCGGAACAGCGCACTCACATCCTTCTGGAAACCCAACTCCTTCGGCGGAAGATTTCAACCGCTCCATGGGCAAAATAATCTTAATCGTGACTTTCCCATATCAGCAGAGAGACGACGTGGCTGCCTATGACCGTGAGGGCAGAAATTTAAAGCTGCGCATAACCTAATGAAAGAGGAAATTTGCGTAGTTAGTGCAACATCCCCCCTTCAGCCTGGTCTTCTGTCCACCTGAATTCTTAAGTCGAGTGAGTCTCTATCTTATCATTGGATAAAACCAGGAGGCGAGTTTCTTGGCTGAATTAGAGGCTCCTTGTGGTCTCAGTTGTGCAGCTTGTAAATTTTATCTTGTCCAAAGATGCAGGGGATGCAAGTGGAAGAAAGAGGAAAAGTGTCCAATATGGAAGTGTGCTGAGAAACGTGGCTTAAGATTCTGTGGAGAGTGCAAAGACTTCCCTTGCGAAAACAATTACCTGGTGCCAGCTCTTTCAAAACAATGGCTTGATGAGTTAAAAGAAACCTTCAAAAAGTGAGAACGCTGATTATATACTCTTGGTGCAATAGAGCTACAGATATTTGAAGCAAAATAGAAGGGGTCTAGCACCTGAGCGCACTCATACGCACTGAGCTAGAGAGAAACTAGCCGTCTAGCGCACTATCTCTCTCTTCTTCCAGCGCAGGCTCTTGCCGTGGCACTTCCTACACTTGACAGCAGAGGCGGCGTTTCGGGCTCCACACTCCCTACAAATCTTCATATAAAGCCTGTGCTGCTGAGCCAGAGTCTTCTTGAAGGGGTCGGTTATGGGCATACGCACGCCTTCTCTTCTTGCGTCAAGCTACGTCTCACACGCAACCCAGACAGATAACCTTTTCCATTAATTCTGGAAATTTATTTTCCAAGTCTCTCAGCCAGCAGCCTAGCCACGTCGCTCGGTCTCTCCGCCACGCCGATTCCAGCCCTCTCGAAGGCTTCGACCTTGCTCTCGGCTGTTCCGCTCCTACCCATGATGATGGCGCCCGCGTGACCCATCCGCCTTCCAGGCGGAGCCGTCCGACCAGCCACAAAGGCGACGATGGGCTTGCTGTAGTCCTCAGCCGAGACAAACTCAGCCGCCAACTCCTCCAGGTTCCCGCCTATCTCGCCAATCAAAGCCACAGCCTTCGTTCGCTTGTCTCTCTCGAACTCCTTCAAGACATCCACAAAGCTCAAGCCAATGATGGGGTCGCCGCCCAGACCGATGCAGGTTGACTGACCCAGACCAGCCTTTGTTAGTCCAGTCGCGATTTCGTAGGTTAGTGTGCCGCTTCTCGAAGCCATGCCCACAACCCCAGACTCAAAAACGTGGGCGGGCATTATTCCCAGCTTGCACTCACCGGGCGTGATTATACCAGGCGTGTTCGGACCAATGACTACAGTGCCCATCTGTTTAGCCCTCGCCATCACCTGTATGGCGTCTCTAACTGGAATGTGCTCGGTTATGATGACTATCGTCTTTAACCCAGCCTCCAGAGCCTCGAAGGCAGCGTCAGCCGCGAAGGGCGCCGGGACAAAAATTATGGAGGCGTCTGCACCGTGTTCTTCGGCAGCCTCTTCCACGCTGTCGTAAACTGGCACTCCGTGAACGTCTGTTCCGCTCTTTCCCGGCGTCACGCCAGCCACAATCTTGGTTCCGTAGTCCAGCATGAGTCTCGTGTGGAAGCTGCCCTGGGTTCCAGTGATGCCCTGAACTATGGCTCTGGTGCCCTTGCTGATGAAGATGCCCATGGGCTACTCTCCTCCAGCTCCAGCCCCAGCCATCTCCACCGCTCTCTTAGCCGCCTCCTCCATGCTGTCGAGAACGTGGATTCCGGCGTCGGTCAAAATGCGTCTGCCCTCCTCCTCGTTTGTGCCCACCAGTCGAATGACCATGGGCTTGATGAAGCCAATCCGATTCTTAGCTTCCAGGATGCCGTTTGCCACCTCGTCGCAGCGAGTGATTCCGCCCAAGATGTTTATGAAGACCAAGCTCACCCTTGGGTCGGACAAAACAATATTGAGTGCAGCAGCCATCATGTCTGCTGAAGCGCCGCCACCGACGTCTAGAAAGTCGGCTGGGTTACCCCCGTACAGTTTTATGGCGTCCAGAGTAGCCATCACCAAGCCAGCGCCGTTTCCGATGACGCCGATGTTGCCGTCTAGTCTGACATAGGCTAAACCGCTCTTCTGAGCCTCCAACTCCTGAGGGGTCAACTCAGCCTCTTCCACGGGTCTCTTCGCGAATTCCGGGTGCCTATGCAAAGCGTTGTCATCGATAATCAGTCGGGTGTCAGCTGCGACAAACTTTCCGTCTGCTTTCTCAATGAGGGGGTTCATCTCAGCAAGTTCGGCGTCGCAGTGCATCGCTAGCCTGTAATGCCTAACAAATATCGTGGCTAAGTCGAGCATCTGACCATTCTTATACCCGAGTCTCTTGGCGATTTGACGGGCGTGATGCGAGCGGAAGCCATAAACAGGGTCGACGAAAACCTTGATTATCTTCTCGGGCGACACCTCGGCGACCTCTTCTATTTCCACTCCTCCCTCTGAAGAGGCTACAAGCACGTAGCAGCGGTTGGAACGGTCAGCGGTCATGCTGAAGTACAGTTCTCTCTTGGCAGCGACTTTCTCCTCAACCCAGACACTTCGAACCCTAACGCCCTGTATCTTAGCGCCCAAGAGCCTCTTCGCCGCTTGTTCCGCCTCGTTGGGTGAATCGGCGAAGAGAATTCCTCCAGCCTTTCCCCTTCCCGCAACGAGCACCTGCGCCTTAACAACGACAGAGCCCTTGGTTTGTGAGGCTATCTCTCGAGCCTGCGATGGGGAGGTTGCCAACCCTCCGCTTGGTGTGGGTATCTCGTATTTGGAGAAGACGACTTTAGCCTCGTGTTCAAAGAGCTTCAAATCCGAGCACTTCCCTCCGACTTCCTCATTTTAGTGTCTGAATGGTCACGTAGGACTTCGTGTCCTGAATCCCCTCAACCCCAGCCAGTTTTTTCAGTGCCTCGTCCAGTTTTTCTCGCTCCACCAAGAGGATGGCGTCCATGTCGCCGGTCACTCTGAAGACTCTCTGTATGGGGAACTCAAGCAGTTTCTGGTAGGCGTCTCCTCTCCTTAACGGGGAGACCTTGATGAAGACGAAGGCTGGGTTCGCCGAGACTCCTATGAAGTTTAGGCCTTTCTCTGTCACGTCGATGAAGCCTCTCCCGGTTCGGATGTATCCGTAGTCTCTCAGCTTGCGCAGGTGAACGTTTAACGCCTGCCTGCTTATTCCGAGCTGTTTGGCTAGTTCGCTCTGCTTCACTCTGATGCTGTAGGTCGTTGTTGGCTTACCTTTTGAGTAGAGCATGTGGAGAAGTCGTAGAGGTCGCCCCGTGGGGATTTCTTCACTCACACAATTCACCTGGTTGGTTAAGGCTTGTTTTACATACGTCAAGATATATAAGTCATACTGCAAAGTTTTTATTAGGAAATTGTTCCTTTCGTAGCAACGGTTATAAAAAACCAAAACCTATTTATGCGTGCAAACGACCATAGAAAAAGCCTTCGAAAAACAAAAAAGCAAGGAGCGAAAACAACGACATGTCAGAGAGCAACTCTGTTCTGATTGGAAGAAAGCCTGCAATGAACTACGTGCTGGCTTGCATAACCCTCTTCCACGGCGGAGCAAATGAAGTAAACGTTAAAGCAAGAGGAAGGGCCATCAGCCGAGCGGTTGACGTGTGCGAAATAGTCAGACGCCGATTCCTGCCAGACGTCAAAATCAAGGCTGTGGACATCGGCACGCAACAACTGCCAGCTCGAGAAGGTGAAGAGGGCCGCGGGCCGTCCAATGTCAGCACAATAGAGATAATAATGACGAGGTAAAAAGGGCAACGACAAAAGGCTCCGCCCCCCATTTCTTTTCTGACTGCAGTCAAACCTGAATCCAGAGTGCGCGTGCTCTGAGAGCCCCTAGGTAAATTTATATTATCTTGCAACTTTCTCTGTATGATACCGCCCGACTTGAATAGAGACGATGATACAAAGATGCCCAAAATGGTGAACGTCTGCCACTTTTGCCTCAAAAGCGGCATACTCTGCCCAAAGTGCCAAGCGAAGCTCAGACTGGGCGAAATCAGCGAGACCGACCTGAAAATAGGCAGACTGCTCCTCTCATTGGAGAGCACCTATCCGAATCTTCAAGACATTTATTATCACAAGGCTGTAGAAACAGACGGCCTCCTAGCCATGATAGTTGGAAAGGGAGACGTAGCCCGTCTGCTCAGCCACGGCGGAAAAATTCTGAGAACACTAAACGAGAAAACAGGAAAGAGCATCCGCGTCTTGGAGTACGGCGTAGACGACAGAAAATTCTTAGAAGACCTCTTCGCGCCGCTCAGCATATTAACAATCAACACCATCTGGCTGCCCGACGGAAGCCAAGAAACCCGAGTGATTCTGAGAAGGCGCGGAAGAAAGCCGCCTGCCATAAACGTCACCGCTCTGAAACAAATCGCCCAAAAAGTGCGCGGAATCACTCTGCGCGTGGAGTTTGCAGACTGAAGAGGATGAGAACAATTGCGAGTAGACCCACTCGGAGACTGGAGGCGAACCCACTACTCAGTTGAGGTGACGCCTGAACTAGACGGAAGGGAAGTTGTTGTCTTAGGATGGGTGTTCGACATACGAGACCTAGGCGGCATACGATTCGTCATCCTACGAGACAGAGAGGGAACGGTTCAGATAACCATACCGCGCAAGAAAGTCAACCCCGAGGTGGTCAAGAAGGCGGACGCCCTACAGAGACAGTACAGCATCGGCGTGAAGGGAAAAGTCAAAAAGACCGAAATCACTCCCAGAGGGGTCGAAATCATCCCAAACGAAATTCACATTCTAGGCGTGGCACAGCATCCACTACCGCTCGACGTGACAGGGCGAACCCCAGCCGAGATCGACGTGCGACTAGACGCCCGAGTTTTGGACCTCTCCAGAGAGGAGAACCAAGCGGTCTTTAGAATTCAGCACACTACGCTGGAGGCCACACGCCGTTTTCTGTCCGAAGCGGGATTTCTGGAGGTTCACACCCCAAGAATCATCGCGTCGGCTACAGAGGGCGGAGCCGCACTCTTTCCCGTCAACTACTACGACAGACAGGCGTATCTGGCTCAGAGCCCCCAACTCTACAAGGAGCAGTTGGTCATTGACTTTGAAAAGGTGTTTGAGATCGGGCACTTCTTCAGAGCCGAGGAGTCCCACACTCGAAGGCACACGAGTGAGTACGTGTCCATCGACATAGAGCAAGCCTTCGCCACAGCCGACGACGTGATGGAAATTCTGGAAGAGCTCATGCGCTACGTCTGCGAAGTCGTGAACAACCGATGCCAAAAAGAACTGAAGATTCTGAAGCACAGGGTTGAGGTGCCCGAGACCCCGTTCAAGCGCTACACCTACGACCAAGTGATCGACGAGTTAGAAGAGAAGGGAGCAGAAGTCACTTGGGGCGAAGACATACCCACCCCCGCCCTACGAACATTGGGCAGACTGCACCCCTACTTCTACTTCATAACCGACTGGCCAAGAAGCGCCAGAGCCTTCTACATAAAGACCAAGAAGGACAACCCTGAACTCACGGAGGGTTTCGACCTAATGTGGCGTTCTATAGAGCTCACTTCAGGCGGCTCCCGTGTTGACTCAAAAGAGGTCTTGATCGAGCGGCTGAGGGAGAAGGGACTGAATCCAGACTCGTTTAGGTTTCATCTCCAAGCCTTCGATTATGGCATGCCTCCTCACGCCGGATGGGCTACTGGCTTGGGGCGGCTCACGATGATGCTGACAGGAAAGCAGAACATCCGAGAGGTGACGCTGTTTCCTCGTGACCGCTCCAGACTCACGCCGTAGCCCTAGGCGAGGGCCTACCAGACTCTGTAGTTTTTCAACACCCTAAGTGCGTTTATTGTTGTACTGACTGCGAATCTCTCTCCATCCCCCGATTGCCATGCGCCGTTCTCTTGCTGTGAATTAATTAATGCCTGGATGCATCTTTTCACGAGAGGGTTCTCTTTAGGTATTCCAGCTGTGAGGAGGCACTCGAGGCACCACGCGAAGTCCCCCGCCCCGTCTTTGAGTTTTTCGATGTTTTGCTCCATCACCCTGAACGCCTTTTTTACTGTGTCAGAGTCGCTCCCTTCCAACTGTCCATAAACTGCAATTGCTATCCACGTCGAGTGCAGAAAACCAGTGAATTTTCCTTCGTGGTCGCGATTTCTGAGGAGGAAGCCAACGGCTTTTTGAACTGCCGACGATTTTCCGTAGCCGAGCTGAATGAGGAAGTTTGTGATGCTTGCTGTCAACCATATTGTGGTTTTTGAGTCACTGGGTAAGTCCCAGAAGGGCGGGTTGTACTGATTTATCGCCTCGTTTTCGCTCCAGCCGCCGTCTTCTCCCTGAATCTTGAGCAAGTATTCAACGGTCTTTCTGCAGACGTCGGATTTGTCAAGTTCCAGCTCTGTCATGAGACTTAGGTTGTTGCTCGTGGCGTTGACGCAGCTCACCTTGCCCTTTTCATCGTTGTAGGGGAAACCTCCATCTCTGTTTTGTAAGTTCCTCAAGTGCCCCAAGGGAATTTCGTCATTCTTCTCCTTGCCTAAGAGAAAATGCAATCGATATTTTTCTAGGGCAGTGCCATTTGTTTCGACAAACCTTACCGCTTCGGAAATGTTCAAATTACCTAACCCCAAGCGCTTTTCCGTAGCAGTCTATCTTATGTATCAAGTGCTGAAAAGTTTTTTTAGAAGCCCGCCTCTATAGGGTTCCGTGGCTTCATTAACTCCCGCAACAGAACGGTTGCGTAGGAGCCCCTCTGCAGCATGAAGCTCAAGCCTACCGCTCGTTTGGAGGGGTTGGCTTGGTCTTTGACGGGCCCCTCAATGGAGAAGTTTGTTATTTGTGTCAGTGCCGTTCGCAGTCCGCCTGGGGCGCTTATCTCTGGCATGTGCCCGAAGTGGAAGTCTGAGGGAGCCACGTTTTCGGCTTCGAGGATTTCTCTCTCGATGTCGCCTTGCAAGCCGTCTGATGTGGGTTGTTTGAAGCCTATGATGGGGAGGGCTAGGCGCGCTTCACCTCTGCTCAAGGCTCGCTTGACCTCTCTAATGGAACTTGGAGTCACTTGCCTAAAGCCTGTCGTGGGCAGTCCGTTGTCGTCAAGGTTCACCACATAATCACCTGTCTGAGCCTCACAGAGCGATGTACCCAGACGCATGCGTTGACTCAGAAACCTGTTAAAGAGGTAAGCCTGAAAGGCTTGGACAAACAACTGACGCAGTTTTATTGGCAGTCTTCTGAAAGCACCCGCAAAATCCCGCCGCCTCTCCGTCAAGTGAACAAGCATGACTCGTTCGTGCTGGAGTTTCCTTGGAAAATAGTTTAGGGCTTCTCTGAAATTCTGTGTGCGCCAGAGTCGTCGCCGTGCCTCTCTGGATTCTGGGTGTTCGCGCTCGCTGTGCCGGGCGAGGAAGCAGAGAGCCGCCTCTTCGAGTTCTCCTCTCACCAAGCACTTGCCAACAATGTGAGTTATTGGACGAACCGTTCCGAAGCGCTGATGTCCAAAAAAGTTGGGCAAACCGCCGAAGCTCCGCAGTTGACTCTGCACATCTCTGAGTCGTTCTCCAATGACAGGAGATGAATACGTGATTGCCCTTATCTGGATTTGAAAATTGTTGCCTAAAAGGAGGTTTGAGCGAACCTTCTCGCTGGAGAAGCGGAGCGGATGGACTGTGATGTCCTTGATTCTGACGTTTGAGACCTGTTCTGGCGCCACGCCGTAAACGCTGAAGTGCTGAGCCGTCACAGCCCTCGCATCCTTTATTCCAGCAATCCTTATGCGGTCGGGGCTCACGCCTAGTTGTTTGGCGACAGCCTCAACCGCGAGAAGGGTGTCCCAGTTTCGCTTGACCAACACGCATAGAAGATAGCGTCCTCCACCACTGACCGACACAGATTTGGGAGGCGAAATCTGCGCTCTTGAGCCGTCCGTCAAAGCCTCCTCAACCATGAAGTCTTCGGGAAACTGACGAATCTTCCCCCCAACCCCAGAAGCGGTTGAAGCATAAACTTCTATTCCAAGCGTCTTCTCCAGCTTTGGAACGCTCAAAGGAGAGCCAGCATTCCCGTGATTCTGTCGATTTCTTTTGAAGGAGCTGGGCCTATCCCCAGGCACGTCACGGTGCCTGGTGGAAGCTCAGTTAACCCTCTGTCTGAAATCAGAGCTGAGGGAAGCTTCAACTCCTTGGCTTTTCTCTCCAAATCCAAGAGTTCTCGCTCGCTTTCGACCTTCACTGCTATCTTGCACTGTCCCTCTTCCAGCCAAGCCTTCCACCATTCTTTGAAGTGCTTTCTCGCTTCTTCAGCCGCTGAGACAGCCGCGTGACCAGCCTGAGCCGCAGTCTTCCCTCTGCTCATCTCCAAATCGGCACGCAGAACAATGACTTGTTTGAATTTGAACTCGGACATATCAAACCGCATCTAAATGATCACAAGCTAATTTAAAGGTTCATTTGCGAAAAACCCGAGTTTCGTCATCGTCATTCGCGCCTTCGAAGCGACGTAAGCGCGGAAATAATGAAGAAGAATCCCACAAATGGCATCGCTGGATGCAGAATCATGCGAATCAGCGAGCCTCCCTCAAAGTCTACGTCTCCAGCCCTTTCAAGCACCTCATCTACATTCAGTTTCGAACACAAATCGATGATCCTGTCCATGTCATGGTCGGAAATTCGGTTGAGCATCCTTCGTATTCGGCGCATAGCCTTCAAATCGAAGCCTATCAGTTTCCTCCATCTGGACTGATATCTCGACAAGAAGTTGGCAGAAAAATCGTTGTTTTTCGCGGCTTCGTATGCGACTTCACCAGCCAACTTGGAGCACAAGAGTCCGAAGATCAAGCCGCCTCCTGTGGTTGGCTTCACCTGCGAGGCGGCGTCTCCCACAACCAAGAGCCCGTCAGAATACGTTTTGGGTATCGGTCCCCCCAGAGGGATGGGGTGGAGAGAGAAACGACTGATCTTGCATCCCCTCAATTTTCTAGAGGCTGTGGGATGGGCTTGCACAAACCGACGCAAGTACTCGCTTGGGTTGCCCCGCTTAACGGCTAGACCAACCTTTGCGGAGCCGTCTCTCTTCGGGATTAACCAAGCAAAGAAGCCGGGCGCATACCTCTGGCCAACATAGACCTCAACCATGGCGGTATCTATGTCGCTGACTCTGTCAACCTCTGCCTGAATGGCATTTACAACCATTCTCCTCTCAAGCGTTTGTAGCCCAGCCCTTTTCAAGAGAACAGAAGAGCAACCCTCAGCATCTATCACGACGTTAGAAGTCAACTTCCCCCTCCCAAAGGAAACGCCTCTAACACACCCCGATTCTAGAAGAAGCGAAGTCACTCTCTTGCCCAAGACGTATTCGACTCCCACCTTCTCCGCTAGACCCGCAAGGTATTTGTCCAAAAGTTTTCTATGGAGAACGTAAGTCACTGGAGAACCACGCTTGACCGCGAATTCTCGACCATTCGGCGAGTAGAAAACCGCGCCTCTAATCTCGTTCTCAATGATTTCTCTGGGGAGGCTCAGACCCAGCCTTTTCAATCCGCTAACGCTGACGTGACCCGCGCAGTGCTCCGGAACACCAATCTCCCTGTGCTCTTCACACACCAGTACCTCGGCGCCCAGCCTAGCCGCTGTCAGAGCCGAAAAAGAACCGCAAGGACCACCTCCAACCACGATCAAATCAGCCTTTCTACTCACGCTTCTCCCAGACTACACAGCCAATCATCGAATCAGACTATTACCCCGAACCATTTTTAAGAACACTCCCATCCTCCAACACTGATACTCTTCGTGCCGAAAATGCGCAAGTCTAACAGAGCCCAAATCAACCGCCGTTCAACCGTCACAGCCCGAAACAAACCCAGTTCTACCCTGCCCATTAGACCCCCCTCTAGGCTAGCACTGAATTTATTTTTCGCAAGCAAGAGAAGAAGAACAATATTTGAGCCAAATAGGGGGTAGCCCCCTCTCTACCCGTCTCTCTGTCTCTCACCGCGCCCTTGACGCCTAATAGAGGGGCTAGGCGAGGCTTGCACACACAAATAAAAAATAATTATTATCAAAAACACAAAAAGTATAAACTATATATGACAGTTCACATCTGCTAATACTCTTCAAGCCATTCACAAACTCACCCAAAAACCAGGCGAGAAGGGCAAAGGAGAAAAGCGTCAACATGCCCATGAAAGAGCTAAAGACAGACACCGAAAACACCCTCACAATAGAACGCCTACTCCACGCCAGACATTACTCACTAACCCTAGACAAACAACTCTGCACCGGATGCGAAATCTGCAAGACAATATGCCCACGCGAAGCCATGACAATCAAGAAAATCCAGAAAACAGACGGAGAAAAAGCCAAACGCCCGGTCCTCGACATAGACCAACAGAAATGCTCCTACTGCGGCATGTGCGAACCCATCTGCCCCTTCAACGCCCTACAAGTCAAAGTAAACGAGGAACACACTGTCCCCGTACTGAAAACAGAGAGTTTCCCTCAACTCATACGAGAAGTAACAGTGGACCCATCCAAATGCCCAATAGAATGCGTAGACTGCGAGAGAGCCTGCCCACTCAACCTCATCAAAGTAAACGTGCTCACAAAAGAAGGAAAACCCATCGAAGACAAGAGATCAATCAAGCGCAGGAAAAACCTCAGAGTCGAAGTCAAAATAAAAAAAGACCTCTGCCCGTGCTGCCGACTCTGCGAAATCAGGTGCCCCGAGGGCGCAATCCACGTCAGGAAAATCTTCCACGGCGTACTCAACATAGACCTCAAGAAATGCCCAGACGACTGCAGAGACTGCCTCGACGTCTGCCCAATCCCAGGCGCCCTATACCTCGAGGCAAGCGACAACAAGGTCCACCCAAACGACGCCTACTGCGTCTTCTGCGGAGTCTGCCGACTCGTCTGCCCAGTTGAAGGCGCACTCGCACTGGAACGCCGCTCAATCCATCACACACCAATAAAATCAGGCGCTTGGAACAAAACCCTGGAGAAACTCACCTCGGTCAACGAGTACTCCAAGGAGGCTAAGGTGAAGGGCTGGATGAAGGCTCAGGCAACGGCTGAAAAGAGGCTTATACTAAAGGCTGAAGGAGGAGCCTGAAAATGTCTGAGACACCGCGAGTAGGCGTCTTCGTCTGCCACTGCGGCCTAAACATCGCCGGCGTGATAGACGTTAAGGAGGTCGTGGAATACGCCAAGACACTGCCCTACGTAGCATTCGCTGGAGACAACCGCTACTCATGCGCTGACCCGGGCCAAGAACAGATTAGGAAAGCCATAAAGGAGAACAAACTCAATCGTGTTATCGTGGCCGCCTGCTCGCCGCGAATGCACGAGCCAACTTTTCGAAAGTGCATTATGGATGAGGGTTTAAATCCCTACTACTTCGAGATGGCCAACATACGCGAGTTCTCGTCTTGGTGTCACCCCAGCACTCCTAGGGAGGCGACTGAAAAGGCGAAGGACATAGTCAAGATGGCTGTGGCGAAGGCCATACTGCTTCAACCTCTGGACGTCATCGAGGTCCCCGTCACGAACAAAGCCATGGTTTTGGGCGGCGGGATAGCGGGAATCAGCGCCGCTCTGGACCTCGCCGAGATGGGCTTTAAGGTTTACATGGTGGAGAGGGGCGAGAGCATAGGAGGGCACATGGCGCAGTTGGACAAGACCTTCCCGACTCTCGACTGCAGCATCTGCATCGAAGGACCCAAGATGGTGGATGTATCCCGTCACCCCAACATTGAAATAATATCCTTCGCCGACGTCCTCAACGTACACGGTTATGTGGGCAACTTCAAGGTGAGGATTCGAAAGAACCCGAGATACGTTATTGCCGACAACTGCACCGGCTGCGGCGAGTGCCGAGACGTCTGCCCAGTGGAGTACCCCAACGAATGGGACATGAACATGGGCGTGAGGAAGGCAATATCGATCCCGTTTGAGCAGGCGGTGCCCCTCTTCCACACGATCAACAAGGACTACTGCATCGAGTGCTACAAGTGTGTGGATGCATGTGGCGCCCGTCAGGCCATAAACTTCGACCAGAAGCCAGAAGAGATCGAGTTGGATGTGGGCGCCATAGTCGTGGCTACGGGCTTCGATATCTATCTGCCCAATGACGATAGTCTCTACGGGTACGGCAGGTATGACAACGTGATAACCGCGTTGGAGTTGGAGCGTTTGATTTTGGCTGCTGGTCCCACGGCTGGGAAGGTTGTGCGCGCCTCTGACGGGAAGAAGCCACACAGCGTCGCGTTCATTCAGTGTGTGGGTTCCAGAGACATCAACAAGTATGAGTATTGTTCGGGTTTCTGCTGCATGTACGCCTTGAAGAATTCTATACTGCTCAAGGAGAAGTACAAGGACGACGTTGAGGTTTACTTGCTCTACATTGACATGCGCACGCCGTTTAAGGGCTACGAGGAGTTTTATCGAAGAGCCCGCGACTTGGGGGTCAACTTCATTCGGGGGAAGGCTTCTCAGATAATTGAGGACCCGAAGACTAAGAATCTGTTTATACGAGCCGAGGACATGACTCTGGGTGAGCCCATAGAGTTGGAAGCCGAGCTGGTGGTTTTGTGCACGGCTGCGGTTCCGAAGAAGGGTGCGGACGAGGTTGCGAGGGTTTTCAGCATCTCACGGGGGACAGACGGCTTCTTCATGGAGAGTCACCCGAAGCTCAAGCCGATTGACACGGCTGTTGACGGAATCTTCTTGGCTGGCGCCTGTCAGGCTCCGAAGGACATTCCTTACTGTGTGTCTCAGGGGAGCGGTGCTGCCGGAAGAGCCGCGACCATTTTGTCGAAGGCGAAGTGGAAGATTGAGCCAATTGTCGCTGTTGTTGATCCTGAAACTTGTCAGAACACGAGGGTGAAGTGTGGCATCTGTGAGAAGGTTTGTCCTTACGGAGCGGCAAAGGCTCCGGAGAAAGAGGTTGCGTCGGTATTGCCTGTTATGTGTCATGGTTGTGGGACTTGTGTGGCTGAGTGTCCTACGAACTCTATTACTCAGATGCACTTTACCGATGCGCAAATAATGAATCAGATTCACGCCGCTTTGGAGAAGAATCCTGAGGAGAAGGTTTTGGGCTTTTTGTGTAACTGGTGCAGTTATGCAGGTGCTGACTTGGCTGGGACGAGTCGTTTTGAGTATCCGCCTACTTTGAGAGCTATTCGGGTTATGTGTTCGGGTCGTGTGGACAGGGATTTTGTTTTGGAGGCGTTTAGGCAGGGGGCTGGCATGGTTTTGGTTGGTGCTTGTCACTTGCCTTATGATTGTCATTATATTTCTGGCAACCTTTGGATGACCAAGCGCATGCAAGCCCTGAGCGGTATGTTGCAGAAGTTGGGACTGAGCCCTGAGCGGTTTAGGGTTGAGTATGTTTCGGCTGCTGAGGGAGTGAAGTTTTCGGAGTTGATTAGGGAGATGACTGAGCAGATGAACGCCTTGGGCAAGGACAAGATGCTGGCTGAAAATGCTAAACTAAGACCGATTATGGAGAAGATGCTGGCTAAGAAGAAGTCATAGAGCGTGTGAATATTTTTGCGTGTGTGTGCGCACTTGTGACCTAGCCCCTCTATTAGGCGCCAAATATGAAATGAATTGAGTGAAAGAGAGACAGAGACGGGTATAGGCTCGTCTAGAGGGGGTCTAACAATGCTGGTTGGAGGGACGCTGATTTTGAAGGCTACTTGTGTAGTTTTTGTCGTATTTCTTCGAGTGTCTTTTTTGCTTCGGGGGCTTGCTCAACGAATTTGGCGAGTTTTTCGCAGTTGTAGTCGGGGCAGTGGGCGCAGTTTGCGACTCCTCGTTCGATTCCGCATTTCCTTATCTCGCACGTGTTGCAGTAGCTGAAGAGTCGCCTGCTACTTAAGCAGCCGTCGCAGTTTATCTCTTCTGGTTTTATCGCGGTGGTGAGACCTTTGGACCAGGCTTCGGCGACCTCTCTTCGTTTTGCGTCATCGTTTTCTTGTGTGGCTATGTATGCTTTGCAGTCTGTGCAGACCAGTCCGCAATAAGCAACCATCCTTTCCATATTATGACCTCTTTTAGAAAGTAACTGTGTTGAGTTCACTGATATATGAGTATTTTGAGCCTAATAAGAAGAGTTAATGAGGACTGGGAAAGAAGAAAAATTTTTGGGCGTAGGAGAGAGGGGGTCTAATAGGGTGGTTGAAGGGACGCTGTTTCGGGTTGTGTTGGCAAATCAGAAAGTGAAACAGACGCTGTTCGAGAGGCGCAAAATCAGCACGAAAACAAACAGATTGACGCGGGTTGAAAGGTGTAGGCATCGAAAGTTAGTAGAAACTAATGGGAGAAAAAGTATATACAATCTTTCTCAAGAATGACTTTAGTCCGCTATAGTGTTAAGGCAATCTGGTCGATCAGTCACGCGATGTTGTCAGAGTGTAAAGTTATGCTTATATAATCCCTAACAGTATCCAAATTTTGGAGTGCTTTATCTTGGGTATTGGTTATATTTGGCCAGTTCTGGAAGAGTGGGGTAAGGAAGCCTTTGAAAAGCGTATTATTTCGCATTATGATTATGGCTATAGCATCTCAAGATTCCCACAAATAGGAGATGTAATCGTATTCTACCTTAACAAAGAGTTGCTAGGAAGCGTACCCGTCGACTCTGCGGCAAGACCTACAACGGCTGAGGACGTTAGGAGCCATCCCTATTGGGCTCTCCACTGGAAATACATAATGGGCTTAGATGGAACGCGCAAAGTGGTCTTTTCACCGCATTTGAAAGTAGAGGACATCGCTGACTACATTGCAGTTCTAAGGGGAAAGCACAACCTACATGCGGTCTGCAGAAATGCACCGAAAATCACGATGACTGAATACAATTTAATAATTAGTAGAGCAGAAGAAATATCTAAGGTTCAAAAGAGACGACCCTTTTAGGTGCTCGATCCTTTTTTCGCTTAGATATCGGGAGACCGAAATGCAATTATGAAGTAAGAATAAACGATTTATTTCTAAGAAAGCTATCTTCTTGAATGAAAGTGCATGGTTCAATTAGTTCCGAAGATACCAGACTCTGTCCCAAGCATGGTCTATGATTATTTAGAAGAGGCTAAACGATGTTTGGTGAATCATACGTACAAATCTGTTGTACTTTTATCTGCTGCAGCCTTAGAAGTTTATCTAAGAGAAAGGCTGAAATCCATTGAAAATGCCCTTCAACCTAGAGGGCTTTTCTATAGTCGTTCTGTGCGTCGAATACGAGTTCATCGTATGACACTCGAACAACTTATAGATTGGGCGAGAATAGCAGGTTTTCTCACTAATGTATGCTGGAAAAAGGCACACAAAGTAAGAGAAAGAAGGAACAGACTGATTCATCCTAAGGACTATAGCGAGATTGTTAAGAAAGAATCATCAATCCAACGATTGGCTACCAGAATAGAGATCAGGCCAAGGCACCTACACTGTGCTAAAGAACTGAAAAGCGCAGTCGCATTCAGATTTAGTTTGCGAAAATTTGCTGAGGAATCTCTTCGAGACGTTCTCGATGTTGTCGATTTACTTTACACTGATTTGTCCTTACCTGGAATGAGAGAGCAGTTTGACCCTTCTTTACAGAAGAAAATCCGAGAGAAGAAGTACAGCTGGCTCGCCAAGGGAGCCGATGTGTAACGTACAATAAAAAAATAATGGAAGTAACTTGAGTTGCCGAGCCACGAGGAACACTGTCAATACAGCTTGAGAAGATATGGCAAAAACTTTTCTGAACTGCACAAATGGATGGACGAGCCAAGCGAAATACTAGGTTACAAGCACAGAATGTATAGACATGACCCTTATACCACACCTCAAGTGGCAAGAAGACTTTTCGGCGAATATGCCGATGATGCATGCTTAGATCACATTAGGCTAGATCGAGAAATGAGCAGAGAAACCTATGTAGCTGCTCCTTTCAAGGCTTTTAAAGGAGTCCCTCGACCGATTGCTTATGGGTCGCTTTTTTGCCTATTTGTCGTAGCCTTCCTATCTCTTTACTCTTATGCGATAAGTTCTTCTTTTCCTCTTCCATTTGCGTTTGCATTTATAATCGCTCTTCTTCTCAGTTTCGTCCTTTACATTCCTGTTTACCTTCTTCTCTACTTCTTTTTCAGTGAAAAGTAATGCCTAGGTTCAGGAATTGATAATCTTTCAGATTCATAGGAATTTCACATATATGACTCGACTCTTTCTTCTCTCGCAACATCCTCTGTTCCATAAGGAACCAAATAGAAAATTTCACTCGAAAGACAAAAGATTCTGCAAAAGTATAGGAAGTGTCTATATTTGTTCTTTTAGAACGGTTTTTGGTGTGTGGGCTGTGTGGTATTTTAGTTGGTGTTTTTCGATTTTTCTCTGGACGCTCGGGTAGAGAATCAGCTCTTCTATCTCGAGTTCCTCCGCCAACTGTGGACTGATGCCTTCTAATCTTTCGATGAGCCGTTGCAGGCTCTGTTTGGTTGAGAAGGACGTCATCACGGCTGGGTGGCACTTGACGCCCGCTTTCAGCATGTTCTCTAAAGCCTTGAGCTGCAACATGAAGCCCTCAGGTTCCGCTCCCGTCAAGGTGACAAACTCCTCCTCGCTGCAGCCCTTCAGCGACACCCGAACATGAACGAACCCGTGCTTGGCAAGGTCTTCGGCGTAACTATAGTCTTTTCCTATGAGAATGCCATTAGTCTCCAAAATGAAGAGAAGCCCTCTCCCTTCCAAGTGGTGGAGCAGTTGAAGCAGATGCATCCTGCCTATTGTAGGCTCACAGCCACTCACACGCACCTGCCTCAAACCCCGCTTCCCCGCCATACCAACCAGAATGCTTGCAACTTCTTCTGGACGGTAGAACCTTCCAGCCTCGGCTGGCTGAAACATGACGGCGTCGGAGACCCAGCAATACTTGCAGAGTAGCCCACAGCCGACTGCATCAGCGGTAACAATGCCTCCATACCAGCGGTCGAACCGAAAACGCCAATACTTACGCTCCTGAACCTCGCCCACATCACGCACAACGAGTTTCTCTATGGCTTCGTGCCTCTCCCCAGGGTCGTAAAGCGACAAATCAGAAACCCCAACTACCCTCAACCCAAACCATTGCGCAGCCTCGCAGCATATCCTTTCCGCTCAAAAAGCTGAAAATCACCCCAACATCTCTCTAACACACTTCCCCCCCGTAGGTGGAGGGGTCTCACACACGCGCTCAAGATGAAAATGTCGGGCTCAGACTAGGCATTCTTTGAGGTATTCTTCCAGGGTTTCGCCGGGCACAACCTCGATGCAGTAGTCTCTCGGGTCAACCGAGTGCTTGTAGTTCTTGGCTGGAATGACAACCTTCTTGAAGCCCCACGCCTCCGCCGCCTTTATCTTCTCGTGAAGCCCGCCCACGGCTGTCACTTGTATCACCCCGTCCACGCCCACGTTGATCTCTCCTGTCACCGCTACGTCTTGTCTTATGGATTTGCCCTCCATCAGCGAGCAGAGCAGTATAGCCATGGTCACGCCTGCGCTCGGTCCGTCGACGCCATAGGATTGGGCAAAGTCTATGTGAGCGAAATAGTCTTGGGCTATGTCCACACCGTATTTCTGGAGTATGACGCTTCGCACCTTCGTCACACTGTCAGCTATCACCAGCTGCCTCCCGCTCTTGGCTATGCCAGTGACTTTGTAATAGCCTCTAGACGGATGTGAATTCACGTTGTCACGCTTCTCGAGGAGTCCCTTGACGGTCAAGACGTTGCCAGTCATCTCTCCGCTGTAGGGATCAGTGACTATGGCAAGACCGTAGATCTGGCCGTGTCTCGTTCCTTCGGGGCGGATTTCCAAGAGTTGTCCTCTCTCGCTGAGGTGGTGCTCCAGAAGCTGTTTCTGAATGGTCTTGCAGTGCTTTTCTATGGCTTCTCTGACGTATTTCCTTTCGACGATGCTGAGACCCTCGTTCATGGTCAGCGTCGCGGCTGTCTTGATTATTGCTATCATCGGTCGAAACTTCGTGGTCAAAGCATCTTTCTTGTTGCTGCGCCTGCGTCCCTCATCGATTATCTCCTCGCAAGCTTCCCTGCTGAACGGGGGAAGGTTGAAGCGCGAAATCTCCTGGGCTATGAACTGCACGTATCTTCGGCGGTTCTCAACGGTGTTCGGCATGTCGTTGTTCATTCTGACAACCTTACCGTAGCCGTAGATTCTGTCCATGAGAGCTGGGTGCATCTGCCCAATTGAGTCGAAGTTTCCAGCGCCGACAAGAAAGCACATGCACGGGACGGGTTCAGTGGACACGGTCATGGCTGCGGTTGCGCCCTCGTCCCAGCGACTTCTGAGGGTTATGGGCAGCTGACCCTCCTCCAAAACCGTCAGCAGCGTGACAGCCTCGTCCTGCTTTAGGTTCTTAATCTCGTCTATGAAGAGTATGCCCAGGTTGGCTCTGTGAACGTCTCCAGCCGAAACTCTCTGATGCTCAGGCGTGCCCAGTCCGCCTGTCTGCAGGGGGTCCCAGGCGATGCTCCCGAAGAGCTGAGCCGAACCGTGTCCGGTGGCGTCTATGAAGGGCGCAACCCTACCCGAGTTGTCAACTATGAGCTTCGGCACGTTTGTAGCCTTCGCTCCGCCTATTCCCTTGGCGCTGGACAGGATTCCGAAGCGCCCGAGCAGGCTCACCAAGACTATGAACATCAGCATCGTTCCTGCTGGGAGAAACGTGGTCACTCCGATGTTGATGAAGGAATCCAACATGAACTTTGAGAAGTTTCCTCCGTAAGCCATCTGAAGGGTCTCGCCGCTCAAGGTCACGGCGTTGATGTCCCAGCGAATCTTTTGCTGCCACAGGTAGAAGAAGCCCGCGAACAAGAAGACGGAAGCCACGGCTATCATCAGATAGGTCACGAATTTTATTCCAGCCCTCTGAAGAAACAGCTTCTTTGATTCCTTCAGCTTCTCCTTAAAGATTATCTTCTTTCCCTCACCGGCTGGATGACAAGAAATCTTGGGTTCGCTAGGGACCACGTCGTTTTGCCAACACAAAACGTCTTGAAGCTGAATCGCGTTCTTCGCGTACATCTCTGTGAGGTGTGCTGCCAAAGCCCGTCCTATAAGAGACTTACCAGTTCCAGGGTCGCCGAGCAAGAGAAGGTATGGACCAGGAGCCACGGTTTTGGTTCTGCTCGGCTTGTCGCTTTTGGGGTCCTTCCAGGCTTTGTACCACTCGTTTTTTTCGAGGTATTTGAGTTTGTGAACCCATTCTTCTAGGCAGAGGTAACACTCGTTTAACGCGCGTTCTTGACCGATTACCCACTCGAGGAGGTTTGAGGAAACTGGGTAGCCCTCTGTGGATTGGAAGTTCTTCCACTCCCATCTCTTGCCTCTTATGGTCTCGACTTCTTCTTCGAAGTAGTCTATGGTGGAGTCTCCCAACTTGCTTTCCTTCGAGGGTGGGTCTGAACGCTTCTCTCAAGTGAAATAAGCGGTTCACTGTTGATATACGGCTTATTTTCGCGTGGTGCATATGTCCCGAATGGGAATATTCCCCAAAACCACGCCGTGAAGCAGCTTGAGATATGCTACAGTTTCTCTTTCAGCACTCTGTCCACATCGCCAAGTCTCAGCCTTTTTAACACGCTTGACTTAGGAACTCCGTTTTTGTCCCAACCTACTGCTCGGTAGTACTTTCTTTTCGACCTCTCGAACTTCTTCTTGTCCACGGTTTTTCCAGCGTAGGGTCCTGAGGGCAATGGTTCAAAAAACCTTGGAGGGTTTGTGTCGTGGACCTTCGGGTCCCATCTGATGTCTGGTCCGCCCAGAAGCAGCATGGCTCTCTGCAGTTGGAGTATTCTGAGCCCCTTGTGATCGAACCATTCGTCTGGCGTCATCCTCCAACCAGTGACAGCCTCATAGAACTTCCACTTCGAGTCTCGGGGCAGGCTGAAGGTGTTGAAGAAGCAGTAGACGGCTGAGTCGTAGAAAATCGCTGTCAGCTCACCGCCGGACCCCCGAATGGACGAACCCGCCGCTGAGGTGTGGTCGCCTCCCTGCACCGAACAGGCGTAGCCTATCTCATCCACGAAGTCTTCACCGCTTCGCACTCCGTGGGCGCCTATGGCTACGCCCTTCTCCTGGACAGCATACTGGGTCACGTCTCTTTGTTTCGTCTTTGTGAGTTTTAGGGCGGCTCTGTATGTTCCTTCGGCTAGTAGGTCGCCGATTCCCTCTCTCTTTGCTGTTTTCTCGGCCAGAGCCGCGAAGGCTTTTGCGTCTCCCCACTTCATTTCAATGCCGCCCAAGTCTTTCTTGGTTAAGATTCCTCTCTGGTATAGTTCGGCGGCGAATCCGAGAACGTTTCCTCCTTGTATTCCACAGAGTCCTAAGTCGTCTATCAAGGAGGCAAGGTAGACGTTCTCCTCAGGCGTGAACAACCCCAAGTTGGTTCCCAGATAAGCTTCGAGCTCGTAGTCAGGGTTGTCTGTTATGGCGCCTTTAAAGGGTCCAACCTTGGGCGTGGCTATCTTCAGGCAGGTTGTGGGACAGCCGAAGTCGCCCCAGTACTTCTTTATCCAGACCCGTTGCTCGAACCTGTCGCCCCCGAAGCTCTTCTGGTCGTGCCACTCCTCCTGCCAGTTTCTAATGGGTTCGGAGCTGGTCTTGTAGCCGTAGTAGTAGCCAGCGCTGCCTGTCCCATACTTTCGGAAAGTATAATTCTCATAACACTTTTCTGAAACATAGTCGATTAGTTTACTGACCCTTTCAATGTCCGCAACCTCGGGTAGCGGTCCCGTGCCCTTCACAACCACGGCTTTTAGGTTTTTGGAGCCCATAACGGCTCCGTATCCGCCGTAGCCAGCGGCGTGCGTCCATTTCCCCATTACAGCGGCTATCCTAGCCCTGTTCTCGCCGGCGGGTCCGATGTAGATTGCGGCTGGCTCCTTCCACACGCCGTAGTTTGGATTTCTCCTCTCCAGCTCGGCTCTTCCCTCCCTCGTAAGCGTCTTCAGGGTCTGTTTTCCGTCTTTACCCCACAGGTGGCTTGCGTCTTTTATTTCAACACGAGAATCGGCGATGAAGATGTAACTCGGCTTCTCCGCCTTGCCCCTAATGATTACGCCGTCCCATCCGGCGCACTTGAGTTCTATCCCGAACTCGCCTGCTATGGTTGAGCCGATTACGCCGTTGCTCTGGGGAGACTTCCCAGATACGCATATTCTGCCGCCTGGAAAGAATCCAGTCAAAGGTCCAGTCAAAACCAGCAGTATGTTCTCTGGTCCGAGCGGGTCGATGGTTTCCCATCTCTCGCCTAGGTTGTCCCACAGGATTTTTGTGGCTAAGCCTCTGCCTCCCATGTACTGCCTCAAGACTTCACTTCTGAACTTTACCTCGCTGATTTTCTCTGTTGAGAGTTCGAGTTCGAGAAACTTGCCCGCGTATCCGTGCATTTTAGAGATACTCCTCCCCTGCCTCGCCGTAGAGGTAGATGACGAGTTCACGTGTGATGTCTTCTGGTTTGCGCGAGAACAGCCTGTAAAGTCTGTAGCGCTCATCTCCTCTTTCAACGACTTTTAGGGCGTTCCATTCCCCCTCCCTGCAGACCTTCGCGCACTGTGGTTCTCCACCGCAGAGGTCGCATATGACCGCGTAGTTATCCCGTGGGTGAATGTGGGGCACCCGGCCAGGGCAAGCCTCGATACAGTTTCCGCAAGCCGTGCACTTCTCCTTGTCAACGAGGACGGCGCCCGTCTCTTTGTTAACCGATAAGGCTGAGAATGGACAAGACGCAACACATGGGTAGTCCTCGCATTGAACACAGAGGTGGGGGACCTCGGCGCCTGGAACGAGCATGAAGACTCTTATTCTAGAGGCTTCGGGCCAAATCTTCTTCTCGTGGAAGAGTGAGCACGCAATCTCGCATTTTCTACACCCGCTGCACCTGAGGTAGTCTCTAACTATCCAGATTGGCTCCTTGGGAGACATTGAAGCACTCGTCCTTTTAGAAGAGAACTAACTTATCACAACACAGACTAAAAGGTTTTCAAAGAAATGGAACAGCCTTTAATAACTCATTGATCCCTATGTGAAAACGTGATAAATCAAAACCATTTGAAGGCTCTCAGAACCATATGTGAAAAACTTGAGGGTGCAGATGTCAACTGGGTTCTGGGTGGGAGTACCAATCTCGCCCTTCAAAGAGTCGACATCAGCCCCAGAGACATCGACATTTTAACTGATAAAGAAGGCGCGTTCATCATTGAAAGGTTGCTTAAAGACTACCAAATCAAGAGGGTGAGGTTCACCAGATCTGAGAGAATCGCGTCCTATCTGGGAACTTTCAGAGTGGAGGGTGTGGAAGTGGAAGTCATGGGTGAGCTTCAAATAAAAACCGCTAAAGGATGGACAAAGCCCCTTAAGCCATCACAAAAGAAGATTCTCAAAACTGAGGGGATGAAGATTCCTGCAAATCCACTCGAGATTGAGTTGAAAGCGTACAGAAGCCTCGGCAGAATGGACAGGGTTCAAAAGATACTGGAGGTTATGCCTTGAACCACTTGAATATCAGGTAGCGTATTGTCTCTGTCTCGGGGTCTGGCACTGCTATTATGAACCTCTTTCGCACTGTTGTGGCGAGTCGTCCAGCCTTCACGATTTCCGTGGCGGTCACCTCGTCTTTCGGCTTTTTCACAGAGACCATGTAGGGAGCGTGTTCGACTCCTGGTCCGTGCTTGTACACGGCGAAGTCGCACCCGTATTTTATGCCAGGGGTCACAATCAATCCGTGGTCTCGGAGGTCTCGATAAACCGCGTATCTGAGGTCGAACTCCTCGTAGAGTTTTCTGGCTCTGCTCCGCAGCTTCTCTAAGCCAACCCGTCGTTTCTTTTTGCCTTCTTTCACAACTATGAGTTTCTTCTCGGCTAGGTACAGTCCTTCCATGAGGTCGAGGATGAGTGGCACGCTGAACTCCGCAATCTTTGGTTTGGGGATGCCTATGGGTTTTCCGTAGTAGCCCATCTTGTAGAGTTCGGAGCCCTTCTCGGGCTCCCAAACAACGAGGAAGTTTTCGATAAACTCGGTCTCTATTGCCTTTGGCATCTCTTTTGAGCTCGCTCTCAGGCTACATGGCGAAAACCAGTATGCGCGCGGCGTCTGAGGCATCCTCAGCCTTGTCAGCCGAGTCTTCGAGGAGCTGAATGACATCCCTCAGTAGGAGAAGCGTGGGAATCTCGATCTCGCTGTTCAGGATCTTGACCTCCAGCTCTCTGTAGAGGTCGTCCACGACTCTCTCGGCTACCTCCACCTCTCGGGCTTTCTCCGACGCCTTCGCTGCGCCGTAGTTGAGTGTCATAGCGGTTTCTCTGAGCTTTGAGACTGTGTCGAACATGGCGTCGGTGAGCTTTGCCAAGCCCTTCTTGATTTCGGCTGGCACCTTCCACCCTCGCTCCAGTATTTCCAGGAGTCGGAAGGCTATGCCCTCGCAGAAGTCGGCTATCTCACTGGCGAGGTTGGTGAATCGCAGGAAGTCCTCTCGACTGATTAGTATGGCGCCTATCTCGGCGAGCTCTTGGGCTACGGTGCGCCTGGCTATGTCCACTTCCTCCTCTGCCCTGCGGATTTCGGTGTGTAACCTTCTTACTGAGGCTTTGTCTCCCTTTACGAAGCTGTCGACCAGCTGGGGCACCTTGCGGGTGATTTCCATGACCTTGCGAAGGTGGTCTTGACAGAGGGTTAAGGCTCTGCGCTTCACACGCTCCTCTGACTCAACTGGGAAAACCATAGGCTCCGCCCCACAAAAGTCCTCATCGACCTCTCACCATAGAATGCAGCTAAGCCTTATTAATATTTAAGGAAACTATCGACTACACCCGAACTGTGGACCCGAAGAGTGTTGACAATTGAAGATTAAGGCTGTGCTATTCGACCTCGGAAACACCCTAGTATATTCGCGTCCTGAGGAAACCTTCAAGAGAATCTTAGATGAACATGGCATAGTTGAATCCATTGACGATGTAAAACAAGCCTTGATTCGTGGAAACAAAGAATTCGACATAGATAAGCATGTTGGGCTCTCGGCACACGAGTTTTATACCAAATGGAATCTGGTGCAGTTGAAGCATCTGGGTGTTAAAGGCTCTGGAGCAAGGAGACTAGCTGAAGAAATAGATACTCTGTGGTGGAAGTTTGCTAAGTTTTTCGTTTATCCGGACGTAAAAGAAACGCTACAAAGGCTCAAACAGATGGGACTGAAATTAGGAATAATTACGGGCGGATACGTGGAAGACATTGAGAAGATACTGCCAAATGTAGGGCTCGAGAAATTTTTTGACGTATGTGTTGGAGTGAACACAACTGGAAAACGAAAACCACATCAAAAGGCTTTCACATATGCGCTTGGACAGCTCGGTGTAAAGCCTCAGGAGGCAGTTTTTGTTGGAGACAACTATGAAGCTGACTATTTAGGAGCCAAGAAAGCTGGGATGATACCAGTTCTAATCAAGAGAAAAGGTCCATCGAATCAAAGGTTGTTTACTGAGGTCTGCCTTCAACCCGCATCAGATGTGCGAACCATAAGACGGCTCGATGAAATCTTTGAGGTTCTAGAAAAACTCAACTCTTGACAAGTCGACCTAAGTCTTCAAACTCCTTTTTGTGACTGAAGTAGGCGCGCAGCAGCTCGGGAAGTTGTTTGATTTCTGTTCTCACCTGTTTCCACGAGTCTCGGTCACGGATGGTAACAGCGTCGTCTTTCGGTGTGTCGTAGTCGATGGTTATCCCCAGGGGCGTGCCAACCTCATCGGCGCGGGCGTAGCGTCTCCCAATCGAACCAGACTCGTCGTACTCAGCCGCGAAGCCCTCTTTGCTCAGTATCTGGAAGACTTGCCAAGCCTTCTCGGGCAAGCCGTCTCTGCTAACTAAGGGATACACTCCAACTTGGATGGGTGCGAGTTCCCTCGGCAAACCGAGCATCGCGCGGTCTTTCTTGGCTTGGTAGGCGTACTCAAGGGCTATATGAACCAGGCGGTCAGCCCCAAAACTCGGCTCAACAACGTGGGGGATGAATCGTCTTCCTGCCTTGAACGCCCGCATGTCGACGCCACTGAACTCCATGTGGTGCTTTAAGTCGTAGTCCGTGCGGTAGTTGTGCCCCGAAACCTCCTCCCAACCCCAACGGTCTAAGTAGATCTCTTGGTCAAAGCCCTGTGTGGAGTAATGCGCCCTCTCCCACTCGAGTTTCTCGATGAAACGCTGCTTATCTTCTGGGACGCCTATCTCTCTCAGGAATAGTTTAGCCAGAACCATGAAGAACGCTTGCCACTCTGTCTTTATGTAGCCCTTACGCAGAGCTTCTTTCACGGTGACCTCGATTGCTTCTTTCTCACCTCTCAGCTTCGCGTCGGCAAGCAGTAGTCTCAGCTTCTCGTTTTCTACTTCCTTCAACTTCGTGCAGCTTGGCTCTTCTGGGTCAAAGAAGAACTCAACATCCATTATGGAGAACTCTCTCTGCCTTAGTAAGCCCTGCCTCGGCGAGATCTCGTTTCTCAACGCGTGGCCTATCTGGACTACGCCGAAGGGAAGCCTCTCTCTGGCGTACTCCCAGAGGCGCTTGAACTCCACGAATATGCCTTGCGCGGCTTCTGGGCGACCGTAGCCTAGCGCGTCGGAGTAGGGTCCGATGGTGGTGTCGAACATGGTCCTGAAGTATTCTGGTCTTCCCAAGTTTCCGCCACATTCTGAACAGTGAACGCCTTGCCTTTGGATTTCATTCATCAACTCCTCCAGGCTGAGTTTCTCTGTCTCCACATCGCTCATGCCCGCCTGTTCTTGAAGCAGTTGATCGGCTCGAAACTTGCGCTTGCACTTGGCACACTCAACCATAGGTTCCTTGAAGTGGTCCAGGTGTCCCGAGGCTTCAAAGACCTTGGCTGGCATTATCACAGAGGACTCGATCTCGAGTATCCCTAAAGGACGAATGTAGAATGCTCGAAACTTGTCCTCGATTCTCCTCTTTAGGGCAGCGCCTAAGGGACCATAGGTGAAGAAGCCGCTTGTACCACCATAAATCTCGAAGGAGGGCCAGAAGAAGCCCCTGCGCTTAGCCAGTTCGTTGACGACCTCAAACTTGTCAGAGCGCTGCACAGACCTTTGCCACCCTCAACAACCAGTTAACAAACCTTACAGCATTACTCGATAATAAATAAAGCGTTGTCCTCGCCACATTTTGGCACGTGGCTTTCTGCGCGTTCTTTAGGAAAATTCTATCTACTGACATGCGTGTTAATGCTGAAGGTGAGCGTGGTTAGTTGAGGAGGCTGAGTCAACAAGACCTGATGGACATGGTCGACGGCGCCGCCATCTTCTCGGCTGGAGGCGGAGGCGACCCAGAGGTCGGATACAACATCGTTGAAAGACTAATCCAGAAGGGCTTAGTGGCGCAGATGGTTGACCCCTCCGAGGTTCCAGACGACGCCTTCGTAATCAACTTCGCGTGCGTGGGCGCGACGACATCGGTTGCGTATCGAGGCGAAGCCGCCCTCAAGACGTTTCAAGCCTTGGAGGAGTACTTGGACAAGAGGGCTTTCGCCGCCATTCCGGTGGAGCTGGGGGGCTTCAACACGCTGGCGGCTGTCGATGTGGCGACAAGAAGAGGCATACCCGTGGTTGACGCCGACGGGGCGGGCAGAGCCGTGCCAGAGGTCCACTTGAAGGTTTACACTATCGACGACATTCCTTTGGCGCCCATGGCTGTCGCCGACGTGGAAGCCGAAAACGTGGTCTTGGTTAAGGCTACCCGAGACTCGAGGTCAGCCGAGAGAATAGCCCGAACCTTAGCAATTGAGTGGGACCAGACCGCCTACACGGCTCGCAGGGTCTTGACTGGCAGGCAGGTGAAGACCTCGCCAGTTCTGAACACGCTCTCCAAGTCGATGCGAATCGGCATGCTGCTAAGAAAGACGGTTGACCCAGTGAAGGCTGTCTTGAAGGAGACGGGAGGATTCAAACTCTTCGAGGGAACAGTCGAAACGGTGGAGAGGGAGACAAAGGCGGGATTCACATGGACAACCCTAACACTCGACGGCGTGCACGAGAGCAAGGGACGAAGGATGGAACTAAAAGCCAAGAACGAGGTGCTCGTGGCTTACAGAGATGGCGGACTCGCGGCTATCGCCCCAGACATCATAACGCCCGTCCATCCCGAAACTGGAAAGTGTGTCACAGCCGAAAAAGTCAAGAAGGCTGACAAGCTGGCTGTCTTAGGCTTGCCAGCGCCCGAGAAGTGGCGAACCAAGAAGGGATTAGAGCTCTGGAGGGATGTTTTACAACGGTCGAATATAAGGGAAGAGTACAGCCCGATAGAAAAGTTGAACCGCTAGGCTGCTTCCGTGCTTTCTTCTCATCTCACAAATGCCTCGAAACTTCTGCGTCAACGACTCTTCCATTATCGTCGATTTCTAGCTCAAGCATTACGCGGTCTCTCAGTTGTTGTTTTGTGTTGAAGTTTTCGTGGCAGCTTCCACATTCGATGTCGGCTCCCATCTCAACCACATACCAAGAGGCGTCAGCGTAGAAGCGCCCACACTTAGGACACTGAATCAACGCGATGTCGAGCCAAGCCTTTCGTTCGCTCATGAAGCCTCATCTCCTTCTAAGCAGAGTCATCGGTCTGTTGAACTTGGTTGCCTTCTCCAGTGGCTGAGTTAGGTCGAAGTTGTTGTACCAGCCTACAAACTCGAATTCTCCGTTTTTATCGACCTGGGCGAGGAACTCCTGCGGAAACGTCACCTTGCCAAACTTTTCCACCTTAAAAATCCTAGTCTCCCCGCCTTCTATGACCTCGACTGTTCCCTTGTCGATTACTTTCTGCTCGACAAAGTTTACAGGAATAATCTCCCACGTGACGTTCACGGTCATTCCATCCTTTATCACGGTCCAGTTGTCCCCGATGCGCCTCGTCCAGTCAAATTCGGCGGCACCATCAATTAGATACAAACCACCCTTGTTTAGGCAGCTCGCAACTGAACTTAGGTGTGAAAGAAACTCGCTGGTTGATTCAACTTCAACGGAGCCGAGCATGCAGAAGACGAAATCAAACATCTCTCTTGCTTCAAAGTTGCGCATGTCAGCGTGGATGGTCTTGATTTTTATTCCAGCCTTCCGCGCCTTCTCCGAGGAATAATCGAGCATTGCTTTGCTTAAGTCCAGACCAGTGAAAGCATAGCCGCGTTTGGCAAGTTCCAGCATGTAAGGGCTTGGTCCACATCCGATGTCAAGAACCCTTCTTACTCTAATTTTGGAAAACTTCTTTATACACTGTTCGAAGAAGTCAACTTCTCTTTTTATGTCTCTAAAGCCAAATGCAACCTCATAGTAAAGAGGGTTGTCATACAAGTCGAGTGTTTTTTCTTTCTCTTTCATCGCGTCAACTCCTCCCAAGTTTAACAAGACTATGATGGGCGGGTTATAAAATTTGAGAGCGGACAGTGTCCTATGGGGTTCTCAGGGAAGCTAGAGCATGAGTTCGTAGAGGTAGACGTCTTCACCCCAGTAGTGTTTCCTGAGATGCCCGCACCTGACGAACCCGTGTTTCTCGTAGAGAGCCATCGCCTCCTTAAGCCTCGGGGTTGTGTCCAGCCAGACTTTAACGGCTCCGTTTTCTCTTGCGAAGTCAATCGCCTTCTTAGTCAGGGCTGAACCTATCCCTCTTTTTCTGTGCCTTCTGTCAACAACCATGTGCATGAGCAAACACGCGCCGTGTCTCAGAGAGCAACCCATCACGCCCACGATTCGAGGACCCTCCCTAGCCACAAAATAGGTATCCTGCTTCATCCAATCCTTCATCTGCTCTGCGGATGGTTGCCTGGCCCTCAACAATTCATCGGGAAATCTGCTCCTGTACTCGTCCCATGTCTTCTTGTAGAGTGAGGCTATCTCAACCGCTTCGGACTTCTTTGCCAACTCAATGCGATGGGGGTTGCCCATAAAGCGTGTAGTAGCATCATTGTTCTCTCCAATTTCCAAGAGAACATCGCTTCCTTCACAACTCACGTTGCAGAGGTTGTCTGAGGGGATTTCAGTTCGTCCTTATGGGCGAATATGGCTGGGAGTCCGCCCGTGTGAAGGAACACCACGTTTCCACGTCTTTCAAAGCGCCCTTGTCTGGCAAGGTCTATCAATCCCACCATGGCTTTGCCCGTGTAAACGGGGTCTAGCAGTACTCCCTCGGTTTGTGCAACCAGCTTGATGGTCTTCTTCACTTTTTCGTCGAGTACTCCGTATCCTTCCCCGACATAGTCGTAGAGGATTCTAACATCATCTCGTGTGACAGTTAAACCTAAGCCGAGAAGGCTCGCACACTTGTTCGCTATTTCTATTGTTTCTTTCAGAAGCCACTCATCGTCCGATTCGACAGCAATGCCAACCACGTTGATTCCGGCTTTAAGAGCCTCGTTCCCAACAATCAGTCCTGCCTGGGTCCCGCCTGAACCCGCGGCGTGAACGACGGAGTCAATCTTCAAGTTCATCCCTCTTGCCTGCTGCAGCAGTTCCAGAACCGCGTTGACGTATCCCACCGAACCCAGAGGTGAGGAAAAGGGCACTACGTAGGGTTTGTGTCCCTTCTTCTTCAGCTCCTCAACCACACCTCTCGTTATTGGCCCGGTCTCATGCCACTTCGCTCGAATGAACCTTATTTCCGCTCCGAATATGTGGTTCAGGAGAAGGTTCCCAGTGTATTCTTTCGGCTCTTCGCCGCGCAGAAGAAGGACAGCCCTCATGCCAAGCCTTCTCGCGGCAACAGTCGTTGCAAGGGCGTGGTTTGACTGAACCACTCCGCCCGCCACGATGGTGTCGGCACCCTTTTCCACGGCTTCCGCCATCTCAAACTCAAGCTTCCTCACCTTGTTGCCACCAAAGGCTAAACCAGTTAGGTCGTCTCTCTTTATCCAGATCTTGGGGCCGCCCAAGGTCTTCGAAAGCCTCGGCATCTCGTGGAGCGGGGTCGGTATGTTAGCCAGTCTTATCCTCGGCAGGCTTTTGATCTTGGCTTCGAGTTTCATGCCACTTCTGTCTCCTGCGTGATAATCTCTAATCTGTAAAATTTAGATTTATGCTCTTACAAGGTTAGTCCCATAACTATTTCGTCGTGGTATTTTCCGTCGGCTCCGAGATAGGAGTCTTTCATGACTCCCTCAACTCTGAACCCGAATTTCTCGTAGAGGTGAACGGCAATCCTGTTGTCTGCTATTACGTGCAAGCCTATCCTGTGCAGACTCTCTCTCCTCGCGAGTTCAAGCAGGTGGTTCAGCATCGCTGTTCCCAACCCCACATTGTGGAAATCTTGGTTCAGGTACATGGCTAAATCGCTCGTGCCCCTTCGTCTCGGATGAGCGAACTTGTAAATCCACGCATATCCAACTATGCGATCGTTGTGCTCCGCAACCAGCGGGATGAGATTTTGAATGTTGCTCATCCACCTTTCAATCACTTCTCTCGTGTATGGGGGCATCCCCCACTTTAGAGCTTCATCTGACATGGAGGCAAACATCTCAACAAGCTTCTCTTTATCCTCAACCGTGAGAAACCTAGCAGTTACCTCTCTGCCGTCCTTTAATGTAACATTCCACAACCTTCAACTCGCCCCTCCGTCAATTATTAGAGTTCATAGTGATAATCCATTGCTTCTCCACATTTTAGTGTTTTATTCCAACATAGAGTATGGGTAGCCATCCGCGCTTCTTCCCGTGTGGAAGTTTTCCGTATTCTTTCCTTATTCTTGAGAAGAAGCCTTCAGCGTCGTTCTCTTTTAAGCCCATCAATTTTGCTGAGAGAAGTTGCGATTTCCTCACCAGATCCTCTGAAACATCAGGTCTTCTGTGCAGAACGTTTATCCTTTTTGTGCGGATTTCCCTGAACCCAGCGCTGAACAGTATTCTGGTTAACTCGGATTCTGGGAGGTCGCGGATGCCACTTTTTTCGCGGAGTGCCGCCCAGAAACCTAGAGGAGGCTTCTCCCATTCTGTGGAAGCCACTCTCCCACCAGACCTGATGACTCGTGCCATTTCGTTAGCGGCTTTTGGAGGGTTAGATAAGAAGGCAAATGTGAAACAAGATGTCACAGCATCGAAGCATCTGTCGTGAAGAGGCAAAGCATGGGCGTCTGCCAAGACAAAGTCGATGTTGTGCAGACCTAGCGCCTTTCTCTTCCGCGCAGCCTGTTTCAGCATGGGTTTAGAAAAATCGACACCTAGAACCATGCCATGCTCTCCAACTTTCTTGGCCAGCTCTATGCCTATCATACCTGTCCCAGTTGCAACGTCGAGAACCTTCATGCCAAAATCTATTCCTGCCTCCTGAACTGTGAGCAAGAGAATGGGTGTGTAGTCTGGGACCTCCCAGATAACATCGTAGTCTTGTGCGACACTATCCCAAATTCGTCTCGGATACTTCATTCAAATCAACTACAAACCTAATTACAAAACCCCAAAAATAAATACGCACCAAAGAGCCGCCTGTCACCACATTCGTTATGAAAGCAACAAAACAAACTGCAGAACAACGGCAAGTTTTTGAGCGGAGAGTGCATACAATAGGTGCATAATTTGCTCTGCACGGTGACCACAGCATGTCAAAAATACGCGTTGCCTTAGCAGGCGTTGGAAACTGTGCCTCAGCCCTCCTTCAGGGCGTAAACTACTACGCGAAGGCTGAAGGCGAAGAGCAAGCCTTGGGTTTGAGGCGTCTCCTTCTCGGAGGCTATCACCCTCGTGACATTGAGTTTGTGTGCGCCTTCGACATCGACGCGAGAAAGGTTGGAAGAGACCTATCTGAAGCGGTTTTCGCGCAGCCCAACAACACCCTCAGGTTCGCCGAAGTCCCCAGACTGGACGCTCCAGTCTTCAAGGGTCCAGCCTTGGACGGAGTGGGCGAATACCTGAAGAGCGTGGTCGAGATAAGCGACTCAACCGAGGTTGATGTGGCGCAAAAACTGAGAGAAAACAAGGCAGAGATGGTCGTTAACCTCTTGCCCAGCGGGGCGGTGAAAGCCTCACAACACTATGCGGAGCAGTCGCTGAAGGCTGGTTGCGCCTTCGTCAACGCCGCGCCCGCGCTCATCGCCAGCGACGCCGCTTGGGACAAGCGCTTCGCCGAGGCTGGACTGCCCCTTGTCGGCGACGACTTGGTTGACCAGGTGGGCGCCACTGTCCTGCACAGGACTTTGTTGAAGCTCTTATCGGATAGGGGAGTGAGGATTTCCGAGACCTATCAGTTGGATGTCGGCGGCGGAACCGAGTCCTTAGACACGCTGGAGCGGACACGGGAGATGAAAAGAGTCACGAAGACCAGGTCTGTCGAAACCGCGTTGCCCTACAAGGCAGAGGTTGTGGCTGGCTCAACCGACTACGTGGACTTTCTGCAAAACCGCCGGGACAGCTTCTTCTGGATCAAGGGCTTCTACTTCGGCAAGGTGCCGATGCAGCTCGACATGAGATTGAACACTGTGGACGCGCCCAACGCTGGCTCTGTTCTGCTCGACGTGATAAGGGCGGTCAAAATCGCCTTAGACAGAGGGTTGGCGGGTTCGCTTCTCAGCGTCTCTGCCTATGGCTTCAAGCGTCCACCGCAGATGTTGCCTCTGGAGACGGCGGAGCGGTTTTTTGAGGAGTTTGTGTTGGGCAGGAGAGAGCGATAGCTGAGGTTGTGATGGTTTAGCGCTTCCGCAACGCTTATAAGTGTAATTTGTAATTTAGTTACATATTACATTGTTGATAGGAGACAACAGACAATGAAGAGAACCCAGCCAAAAGAAGAGAAAGAAGAAGAGGCTGAATGCTCAGGAATCGGCGTGGTCTGCGCCGACATGCCAGACATGTCAAAACTTCAAGAGGTCGCTAAGTCGATTCGAGAGGTCTTGAAGGAGAGGGGCAACGTCATAATGACGCGACTGAACGACGACGATTTAGAAAAGATCGACGCATTGGTTGAGGTTGAGCTGTTCAAGAGCCGATCCGAAGCTGTGGCCTACTTCATACACGAGGGCATCAAAGCCAGGACAGACCTCTTCGACAAAGTGACTCCCACCGTAGAAAAAATTCGGCAGTTGAAGAGGGAGGCCAGGGAGACTCTCGAAAAACCGAGCGAATCATGATGAGATATGAGAGGGAATCGGTCATGAAGTTCAGATTAGTGAGCAAGAGCAAGCCCATAATCATCCTGAAGGCGGGGGTCAACGGGAACGAACCTCTAGACTTCGCCCTCGACACGGGGGCGTCCACAACCGTGTTATCCACACAAACCGCCGAGAAACTCGGAATCAACGTTGAAACCCTGCCTAAAGAGAAGGAGTGTTGTGGCTGTTCCGGAGAACAGATGCAGGCAAGGCTAGCCTCTGTAAAGTCTATTCGAGTCGGCGACGCAGAAGCCAAGAATGTTGAAGTTGCGATAATGGATCTGACGAGCATTTCGAAGGCTGTGGGCACCGAACTGGCTGGAATTATCGGGTATACTTTCATGAAGGATTACAGAGTTGTTGTGGACTATCCTAATGAGAAGATATCCTTCGAGAAGACTCGGTGAAATCGACTTTCTAAACTACTAACTTTTCTTTTCTATTTTTCAACAAGATTTAGAAACATGGTTGACTGTAGAGACTTCTGGCTGATACAGGGTGAAGACTCCACGAAGAATGATTAATGTCTTAAAGCGCCAAAACGGATTCTCCATAGCTATACCCGCCTCCTTCGTCTCCGACGTGCCTCATCTGCGCGAGAAGACCTTCAGAATCGGCTTGGTTGGACGTGCAGCAGCCATCTTCCGCGTCGATGAAATCATAGTTTATCCTGACCAACCGAAAACAGACCAGAGACGAGATTCGAACTTAGTCGCAGTCATTCTTTCCTACATGGAGACACCCCAGTACCTTCGAAAAAGACTGTTTAAGATTAGACCAGAGCTGCAGTATGCCGGTGCGTTGCCTCCCTTGCGCACTCCGCATCACCCAACCGCAGACAAAATCGAAAACCTCGCAGTTGGCGAGTACCGTGAAGGCGCCACTGTTGCCCGTGTTAGAGAGGGAACGCTAGTAGACATTGGCGTTGAACAACCACTCATAATGGAGGAGAGAAAGCTGCCATTAAACAAGCGAGTTACCGTAAAAGTCGCCAAACTCGGGAAAAAACCTTCAGCAGTCTTGGCGAAGCCCGAGGAAATCAGACAATACTGGGGCTATAAAGTGACGGTTGTGGACGTTCCGCTTGGGCAGCTCACCAAGACGAGACGATTCGACCTAATAATCGCGACCTCCCGACGAGGAACACCCCTTTCGACGGTCGCGGATGAGTTACGTGGGAGATGGAGAGCCTCACGAAACAAGCTCGTGGCTTTTGGAGCCCCGACCCAAGGACTGTACGAAATCGCGGCTCAGGAGAAACTCAAACTAGAAACTATAGCGGACTTCATAGTTAACACTATACCCAACCAAGGAACGGAAACCGTCCGCACGGAAGAAGCACTGTGCGTCACCCTCTCAATCCTAAACCTCTTTTAAACGAATCAGTGGCACATACAACGGCAGAGAGTTCAGCAAGGGTTTGGTTCGCCTCCGAGATTTGTATTTCTGTTGTGCAAAGATACGAAAATGTTTATTAAGACTCAAGATTCATGATATATGTAAAATGAACCGAGGGGGTGTAAGCAAGATTGAGAAAGATGACATTAGTGACGCTCAGCACGACAATACTAGCCCTAATCGTTTTAACGCCGACTCTTGTTGCTTCCACAGGAGCCCAGGGCAACAACAATCCCAATAAATTGTGGGGCGCGCAAACATACCTCCTGAACATTCTCGGAAAGAAATCCAACTGGAACGGCGACCCCAGTTATGAAAGCACAGACAGACGCACCATGTTCGTTCCCGAAAACGTCGGCGAATTCTTAGCACTAAAAGGTTTCACTGACTGCAAGATATGGGTGAGGCGGGGAGCCAGCTTCAACGTGACGGACCCAAACATGTTCGATGACGGACAGACCAGCCTCACGATTGGCCCGGGCAAATACGAGGTGTACTTCGTGGCTTTAGGCAAGCCTGGAAGCACAGCGGTCCTAGAGGGCTGGATCTACAACGTGACAGCGAACGAGTACCTTCTGTACATTGGGTCTGTATCAGTCACTCACAACAAGAGACCAGAATGGAAATCTGGGCACGACATGTTCTACGTCAGCCAGGCTGAAGCCGCAGGAATACTTGCTGCTCTTGGCGTTGCTTGGCCTTGGCCAGGCGTCAGTGAAGTGTGGGTCTTCGACTTCATCGACTGGCTGGCGGGACTGACTGGCTACGAATACGCATATCTGTGGAAGCTCGTTAGCGGCTGCAAGCACATTCAAGTCCGCTTCTACAAGGTCGGTTAGACCAGAAATCGCGTAATCGAACGAACCGATTACCCTTCTATTTTTTGTTTATGTGCGGCGCGCTTGGGATTGAACGAATGCTGATATGCAGACTTCATCATTAACACAATTCCCAACCAAGGAACGGAGACCGTCCGAGAAGCACTATACGCCACACCATCAAATCCTAAACCAATTAGAAACAAACCAAAATTAGCATTAAGCGACATTAAGAGAGGAACTGAAGAGGTCAAGAAATCCTGAAGCTTTGTGTCCCTAAAATGTTCTATTGCTTACGTTTCTCTGACCCTAGCTTTTTAAGGGGTTCAATAATTATCACTTTCTTTTTAGGATCATATCTTATGCTCACGTCCTCTCCCTTCTTGAAAATAAAAGTGGAATCTTGGGCAACTTTGGAAGGTATAGCTAGATAAAGGGTGTCCGATTTAGTATGCTTGTAAAGTCTAGTTACGCCAACTAGAACGTACGATAGAAGATGAGACATTATTCTTACCTCTGCAGATAATAATAGGGGATGGGTATTTATGTCTTACTATTAAATTTACGACCAAAATCACTGTCAAAACGATAGTAAGGTTTATATCTTAAAAACACACACTCAAAGCTGTGAAACGGAATGCTTGAATCAGATATTTTCATCTTGTCGTTCTTTCTTTATTCAGCGTTCAGGTTCTTTGATGTGGAGTCAACGCGTATAGCTCTCAGAGAATTGAACATCGAAATGCATGAAGTGAATTTTTTTGTGGTGCCTTTAACAAAAAAATTCGGCTTCAATAAAGCGATGATAGTAACATGGCTCTTGTTCGCAATCCCGATTGGTTTGCTCGATACACTATATATGTATCCTTTGATTGGTTTCCCGCCGCTCTGGCTCTTGTTCGGTATTTTTCACATGTTGGCTGCTGCGAACAATGTCCAAGTGTACTTCCAGGCAAAAGAAATTGGAGCTGACAATGTAGAACGCAATGCTAAAATTTTGATTCGAAAACTTAGAGAACTTTCAGCCTTTAGAAAAGTGACGTACTTAATGAAGGTAAATTTCTTACATCTATGTCTTACAATCTATGGCTTAATAGCCCTTTTTTTATTCTCGATTTTGCTCAGCACAATGGTTATTTCATTTAAAGCACCAACTAGTTTCCTGCTAATCTTCGCACCGCCTATTATGATCTTAGACCTCATTTTATTCTTCCCTGTATTAGTGTTTGGTTCTATTGTCATATCATATCGACAACTAAAAATCTTTGATGATGGAGACTTTTCCTCTGAGGAAATCGGAAGATACGTAAATATACCTGTGGATATTCTGCGTACAGCCCTCGAAGAGGCTGAGAAGACAAGAGCCAAATCAATTCCAATCTTCATTCCTCACGAAGATTAAAATTAGTTCGTAGTCCCAATCTGCCTTCTTAGAAAGAAGGCATTTTTATTTTTGGTCTATTTGGCGTCTAATAGAGGGGCTAGGCTAGCCTTGCGCACACACATACGCAAAACGCCATTCTTCACACTCTCAAACATGACCCCTCTCTCTAGGTAGGTAGTCTCACACGCGCACACACGCACGCAACTCCATCAGACCTACAATAGCATGAAAGTGTCAAAACTCCAACTCCTCAATCCCATGCAAATTGATAATGTGTACGCAACATTTATATCCCAAAACCATGCCTTCACATTGTTTGGCGAACAGAATTGACGCCATAAACGCTCCACTCACAAAATGCAATCCTTGACCACAATCAAGGATGAAGGGTGGAGTGGGCTTTTCTCCGGCTCACAATGAACACCATGCAGAGTCCGTTCAACCCCATCCAACCAACGTCAAACAGACGCTGGCTCATCACGAGTAGGCCCGACACGCTACGCCGTCTGGAGAATGGCTCGGCTTGAGCACCGAAGAAGGGCGCGGCAAGCAGCGAAATGCCCCGGGTAAGCGCACGCAGCTGTAGATCCGGGGACGCCCGAATGAGACTTCTCACCGTGGATTCTTCGGAACCCATGGTGCTCCGTGAGGAGCGGGAACCCGCCGAACTGAAACATCTTAGTAGGCGGAGGAAAAGAAACCAAACGGGATTCCCCCACTAGCAGAG